>JACCDO010356908.1_pt1 | contig 10103 bp, 9 predicted proteins | sample 7446101 | NCBI WGS metagenome assembly JACCDO01 (sample SAMN15323440, study PRJNA562643) | freshwater metagenome | isolation source: river surface water | place: USA:Blue River Watershed | collected 2017-08-16
TGCAGCAATAACCGGTCCAAAACGGTACAACCGCGCGCGAGTTGACGCATACGAATGTGGAATTGAACCAACCCCACAACCAATGGGCGGTGGACGTTTTCCCGTTAAGTATTACTTAACCGCGATGCTCTTTATCATTTTTGATATTGAAATTGTTTTTCTCTATCCCTGGGCAGTCTCTTTTGATGCACTAGGGATTTTTGGTTTGTTCGAAATGTTTTTATTCATCGGAACTGTTCTAGTCGTGTACGCATATGTTTGGCGTCGCGGTGGACTTGAGTGGGACTAGGAAATCTATGGGTCTCGAAGAAAAACTTCCAAGTGGTGTGCTGTTAACCACCGTTGAACTAGCTGCAGGTTACGCCCGCAAAGGTTCGCTTTGGCCAGCATCTTTTGGTTTGGCATGTTGTGCAATTGAAATGATGGCAACCGGTGCAGGTCGTTATGACCTTGCACGTTTCGGTATGGAAGTTTTCCGTGGTTCGCCACGTCAAGCGGACTTGATGATCGTGGCTGGCCGCGTTTCACAAAAGATGGCGCCTGTACTTCGCCAGATCTACGATCAAATGGCAGCACCTAAATGGGTTTTGGCAATGGGCGCTTGCTCATCCTCCGGCGGTATGTTCAACAACTATGCAATCGTGCAGGGTGTAGATCACATCGTTCCAGTTGATATTTACTTGCCAGGATGTCCACCGCGTCCTGAAATGTTGATTGATGCAATTTTGGAACTTCACGACAAGATCCAAAACACAAAGCTAGGCGTACATCGCGAACGTGAAATCGCAGCGCTTGAAAAAGAAGCACTCGCTGCAACTCCGCTACATTTGCAAAAAGGACTTATGCGATGAGCGAAAACGAAAACTCATTAGAAGCCTTGGCAAGTGAAACTGTAACTCGCCAAATTGACGTTCGGATTGGTGCATTTCGCAGCCAAGATTCGGGAGACACTTCAGGCTTCGGTGGTTTGGTTCGTCCAGTTATGTTGCCAGCGGCAACTTCGCGCCCATTTGGTAGCTACTTTGATTTGGTCGCAGATCAACTCGAAGCAAATCTTGCAAAGCAAGGTCTGGTTGCATCAATAGCAATTGAGTCATATGTAATCGACCGCGGACAAATGTGTATTAACGTGAAAGCGGAACATTTGGTTTCGGTTGCGCAGACCCTTCGCGATGTTGAATCTTTGCGATTTGAGGTCTGCGTTTCTGTTTCAGGACTCCATTTCCCAGGTGACAAAGATCGTGAACTAGTTGCAAGTATCGAATTACTTTCTATGACTCACAATCGTCGAGTTCGTTTGCAGGTTGCAGTTCCAGATTCAAACCCACACATGCCATCAGTAACCGCCATTTGGCCATCTGCTGATTGGCACGAACGTGAAACTTACGATTTCTTTGGAATTGTTTTTGATGGTCATCCAGCATTGACTCGCATTCAAATGCCAGACGATTGGCCAGGACATCCGCAACGTAAGGACTATCCACTTGGCGGAATTCCAATTGAATACAAGGGTGCAACTGTGCCGGCTCCAAGTGAACGTAGGTCTTACTAATGACTAGCGATTTTTACGCAGATTCATACGACACAACTGAAGGTCGCGTTCATACTGTTGTTGGTGGCGACTGGGACAGCGTGCACGGCGCAGCTGAAGGTCATCAAGAACGTGTTGTTGTGAACATGGGACCACAACACCCATCAACACATGGTGTGCTTCGCATGATTTTGGAACTTGAAGGCGAAACAGTTGTTGAAGCAAGAAGTGCGATTGGATATTTGCACACTGGCATCGAAAAGAACATCGAATACCGTTCATGGACTCAAGGTGTTACATATGTAACGCGTATGGACTACCTATCGCCATTCTTTAACGAAGTTGCATACTGCTTGGCGGTTGAAAAACTTTTGGGTATCACAGATCAAATTCCAGAACGTGCAAATGTAATCCGCGTAATGTTGATGGAACTTAATCGTGTTTCGTCTCATCTTGTCTGCCTAGCAACTGGCGGTATGGAACTTGGTGCATTGACTGCGATGACAGTTGGTCTTCGCGAGCGTGAAATCATTTTGGAACTTTACGAATACATCACTGGTCTTCGTATGAACCACGCATTCATTCGCCCTGGTGGACTTGCACAAGATTTGCCAGCAAATGCTGAATTCAAAATTCGTGAAGCAATCGAAAAGCTAAAGAAGAACTTCAAAGACACTAGTGACTTGTTGGTCGATAGCGATGTCTGGATGAAGCGCACCAAAGATGTTGGTTACCTAGATCTCACTGGATGCATTGCGCTTGGCATGACCGGACCGGTTTTGCGTTCGGCTGGTTTGCCATGGGATCTTCGCAAGACTCAGCCTTACTGTGGATACGAAACATACGAATTCAACGTTCCAACTCGCACTTCTTGCGATGCTTATGGTCGCTTCTTGATTCGTCTAGAAGAAATGAATGAATCACTAAAGATTGTTGAACAATGTTTAGACCGTTTGCAGCCAGGACCGGTAATGGTTGAAGACAAAAAGATTGCTTGGCCAGCACAACTTTCAGTTGGTGCAGATGGTCAAGGAAACTCGCTAGACCACATCAAAGAAATCATGGGCGAATCTATGGAAGCTTTGATTCACCACTTCAAACTTGTAACAGAAGGTTTTGAAGTTCCAGTTGGTCAGGTTTACCAAGCTATTGAAGGCCCACGCGGTGAATTAGGTGTACACGTTGTTTCTGATGGTGGCACAAAACCATATCGCGTGCATTTCCGCGATCCTTCATTTAACAATCTTCAAGCAATGCCAGCGATGGCAGAAGGCGGACAAGTCGCTGACTTGATCGCAGTTGTTGCAAGTATCGATCCTGTGATGGGTGGTGTTGACCGCTAATGACTTTCTCAGAATCTACTTGGAACGAAGCCAGAGATCTTGCGGGTCGTTATCCGCATTCACGTTCTGCACTTTTGCCAATGTTGCATTTGGTGCAAAGCGTTGAAGGTTCTGTAACTTCAGACGGAATTGCTCTTTGCGCTGATGTTCTTGAATTATCAACCGCCGAAGTCGCAGCAGTTGCAACCTTCTACACGATGTACAAGCGACACAACACCGGCAAGCACCACATCGGTGTTTGCACAAACACAATGTGTGGTCTGCTTGGTGGAGATGCAATTTGGAATGCAATTTCAAATGATCTGAATACTGGTCATGATGAAACTTCAGAAGATGGCAACTTCACGTTGGAAAGAATTGAATGCCAAGCAGCTTGCACCCACGCGCCAGTTGTTACTTTGGACTGGGAATTCTTCGATGATGCCACAGTCGATGGAGTCCGCAAAGCGATTTCAGATTTGCGCGATGGCAAAGAAGTTCGTTCAACTCGTGGCCCTGTAATCAAGGGTTTGCTGGCTTCAGAACGCCAGTTAGCTGGATTTGATGACAATGAGTTTGATGCACCAGCGATTGATGAAAAAATGCTGGCTGGCTTGAACCGTGCCAAAGAAGTTGGCCAGACGCTACCGAGTTCGGAGGTCTGATCAAAATGGTTTTAACTCCGGTTCTTACCGCACACTGGGATGAAGCAGATTCCTACACACTTGAGGGCTACAAACGTCATCACGGATATGTCGCGTTTGCAAAAGCATTGAAGTCTGATCCAGATTCAATCATTCAAACAGTAAAAGATTCTGGTTTGCGTGGTCGTGGTGGAGCAGGATTCCCAACTGGAATGAAGTGGGGCTTTGTTCCGCAAAACGATGGAAAGCCGCACTACTTGGTAGTTAACGCAGACGAATCCGAACCAGGCGCTTGCAAAGACATTCCACTAATGCTTGCCAATCCACATTCATTAATTGAAGGTGTTGCAATTTCTTCATATGCGATTCGCGCGAACCACGCATTCATCTACATTCGTGGTGAGGTCCCACATGTAATTCGTCGCGTGCGCAATGCAGTCAAAGAAGCATATGCAGCAGGTCTACTCGGCCAAAACATTCAAGGTTCAGGATTCAATCTTGAAGTTGTAGTTCATGCTGGCGCTGGCGCTTACATTTGCGGTGAAGAAACTGCGCTACTTGATTCACTTGAAGGACGCCGCGGTCAGCCGCGCTTGAAGCCACCATTCCCAGCTGTTGCAGGTTTGTATGCATCACCAACCGTAATCAACAACGTCGAAACAATTGCAAACATTCCATACATCGTGCGCAATGGTGCAGATTGGTTGAAGCAATGGGGAACTGAAAAATCTCCAGGCTTCAAACTCTTTGCAGTTTCTGGTCACGTAAAACGCCCTGGCATTTATGAAGCAGCTCTCGGAACAACGATGCGGGAATTGCTCGAACATGCTGGCGGAATGCGCGATGGACATACGTTGAAGTTTTGGGTGCCAGGTGGATCTTCTGTTCCAATGTTGACTGAAGAACATTTAGATCTTCCACTTACTTATGAAGATATGGCTGCAGCTGGAACCATGCTTGGAACTGGTACACCAATGGTGTTCGATGAAACTACAAGTGTTGTAAAAGCTGTGAGCCGCTGGTTGCAGTTCTACAAACACGAATCCTGTGGAAAGTGCACTCCTTGTCGTGAAGGTACTTACTGGATTAGTGGATTGCTAAAGCGTCTTGAAAAGGGCGAAGGTCAAGAATCAGATTTGGCAAAGATTGATGAATTGTGCAAACAAATCATGGGTCGTTCATTCTGTGCACTTGGTGATGCTGCATCAACTCCATTCCCAGGCGCGATGAAACATTTCCGCACTGAATTTGAAGCAGGTGTTTTGACTGCAGCTGATATTGCATTTGATCCAGCTGCAACCACCGTATTTACAAAGGCGAATGTCTGATGACTATTGATAACACTCCAGTAGAACTCGTCAACCTAACAATTGACGACATTGAAGTGCAGGTTCCAAAAGGTACTCTCATCATTCGCGCTGCAGAACAACTCGGTGTTCAAGTTCCACGTTTTTGTGACCATCCACTTCTAGATCCAGTTGCAGCTTGTCGTGCATGTCTAGTTGAAATCGAAGGCCAACCAAAACCACAACCATCATGTGCTATCACGGTTGCTGAAGGAATGAAAGTTCGTACGCAGGTTTCTTCACCTGTTGCTGATGAAGCGCAAAAAGGTGTGATGGAGTTTTTGCTAATCAACCACCCACTTGATTGCCCAGTTTGTGACAAAGGTGGCGAGTGCCCACTTCAGAACCAAGCAATGACGAACGGCCGTGGCGAATCTAGATTTGATGGAACTAAGCGTGAATTTGAAAAGCCAATCAACATTTCGGCGCAAGTACTTCTCGACCGCGAACGTTGCGTTTCATGCGCACGTTGCACTCGCTTTGCAGATCAAGTAGCCGGCGATCCATTAATTGACTTGTTTGAACGTGGTGCTCAACAACAGGTTGGCATATCTGATGACCAACCGTTTGATTCATACTTCTCTGGAAACACAATCCAGATTTGTCCGGTTGGCGCTTTGACGAGTGCGAAATACCGTTTCCGTTCTCGTCCATTCGATTTAGTTTCGGTTCCAACAACCTGTGAACACTGTGCAAGTGGTTGTTCGTTGCGCACCGACATTCGTCGTGGCAACGTGATGCGACGACTTGCATGGGATGACCCACAGGTTAACGAAGAATGGAACTGCGATAAAGGTCGCTTTGCATTTCCATATGTGCAAGAAGGTCGCCTTACTCATCCGTTAGTTCGTGGTGAAGACGGGTTACTTCATCCAGCATCTTGGCCAGAAGCAGTTAGTGCTGCCGCCAAAGGTTTGCAAGCAGCACAAGGTGCAACTGCAGTTCTTGCTGGTGGTCGTCACACACTTGAAGATGCTTATGCAATTTCAAAGTTTGCACGTGCAGTTCTTGGAACAGATGATGTTGATTTCCGTTCCCGCCCACACTCATCTGAAGAAACTCAGTTCCTGAGCTCAGTTGTTGCCGGAACCGGACTTGGTGTGACTTATGCAGATCTTGAAAAGGCAGCGCATGTAGTGCTGGTTGCATTTGAACCTGAGGATGAAAGTCCAATGATTCAATTGCGCTTACGCAAAGCAGTTCGTCGCGGTCGCACAAAAGTTACTGCAATTACCTCACATGTTACTTCTGGTAATAAGAAGTTGAATGCAAACGTAATTGCTACAGCTGCAGGTCATGAAGTTGCCGCACTATCGGCTTTGAATCTTGATGCAAACACGATCATTTTGGTTGGTGAACGCGCTGCCACTGTTACCGGATTGCTATCTCAGGTTGCTAACAAAGCAAAAGAATCTGGTGCGAAGTTGGCCTGGGTGCCACGTCGCGCAGGTGATCGTGGAGCGGTAGATGCAGGTCTATTGCCAGGATTGCTTCCAAATGGAAACTCTTTACAAGATGCAACTGCGCGTGCAAGGGCTGCTCAAATCTGGGCGGTTGAAGAAAGCGCATTGCCAACAGCAGCAGGTCGCGACTTCGGCGCAATTGTGCACGCAGCCGCAAACGGTGATTTGAAAGCATTGCTAATTACAAGTGTGGACGTTGCAGATACCCAACATGCGGCTAGCACATTAAAAGCGATTGAAAACACACCATTTGTGGTGTCACTTGAGGTTCGTCCATCAAGTGTGACCGAGCTTGCAGATGTGGTTTTGCCAGTTGCAGTTGTAACTGAAAAATCTGGCACTTTCCTAGATTGGGAAGGTCGGGCACGTGGCTTTGGTCAGGCTATTCGTGAACAAAACACACTAACCGATGCCCGCGTTCTCGCAATGATTGCCGATGCAATGGATGTAATCATTGGTCGACAAGATGTTGCACAACTACGTGCCGAACTTGCACAGTTTGAAGCTCCTGCAAATAGAAGTGCTGCGCCAACACATGGAGCAGATGCACCAAATGGTTTGACCTTAAGCACTTGGAATCAATTAATTGATGACGGTGCTTTGCAAGAAGGTGAACCATTCTTGGCGGCAACGGCGCGAAATGTGATTGCTGGAATTAATCCAAAGACCGCTGCAGCTCATTCCATTGCAGAAGGTGATGTAGTCGAAGTTTCATCTTCACTTGGATCACTAACTGTTGAAGCAGTATTTGTTGATGGAGCAGAAAACATGGTTTGGTTGCCAACAAATTCTGGTGAATCGAAGGTCCGCTCAAGTTTGGGTGCAGCTCATGGCACTGTCGTAACCATCAAGCGTGGAGGTGGACAGTGAATCTTCTAGTCGCTGAAGGATTATCAGCATTTGGTGTTGATCCACTTTGGTTGGTCATTCTGAAGGCCGTCGGCATTTTCGTAATTTTGGTGCTCGTAACTTTGATCACAATCATCATGGAGCGCAAAGTTGTTTCTTGGATGCAGATGCGCGTTGGACCCAATCGAGTTGGTCCTGGCGGTTCATTACAGTCTTTGATGGATGGAATCAAGCTTGCGCTGAAAGAAGAAATCGTTCCACGCACCGCCGATAAAGCGGTTTACTGGCTAGCGCCGGTTCTTGCTTGCGTGCCTGCTTTCATGACTTTCGCTGTAATTCCATTTGGACCTGAGGTTTCGATTTTCGGAACCGTCACTCCGTTGCAATTAACCGACTTCCCGGTCTCAGTTTTGTATGTACTTGCAATTTCATCGATTGGTATCTACGGAATTGTGCTTGCTGGTTGGTCATCTGGTTCCACCTACGCACTACTTGGTGGATTGCGTTCTAGTGCCCAAATGATTTCGTACGAAATTCCTATGGGACTTTCTTTCGTTGCAGTATTTCTTTACGCGGGTTCAATTTCCACGTCAGAAATTGTGGCGGCGCAGGCCGGAACTTGGTTCATCGTTTTACTGCTTCCATCATTCGTGATTTATGTAATGGCAATGGTTGGTGAAACCAACCGTGCACCTTTCGACCTTCCGGAAGCGGAAGGCGAATTGGTTGGCGGTTTCCACACAGAATATTCATCGCTGAAGTTCGCACTTTTCTTCTTGGCCGAATACATCAACATGGTAACTGTGTCTGCAATGGCTACCACTTTGTTCCTAGGTGGATGGCGTGCTCCGTGGCCAATTTCATTGTGGGAGAGTGCAAACACTGGCTGGTTCCCAATGCTTTGGTTCTTCGGAAAAATTTCGGCATTCATCTTTGTTTTCATTTGGTTGCGCGGAACTCTTCCACGTTTGCGCTATGACCAATTCATGAAGTTTGGTTGGAAGGTTTTGCTTCCAGTTTCAATCGGCTGGATTTTGATTGTTGCAGCAGCCCGTGCAACTCGCAACATTGAAGGTTTCGATACCGCAAGCGCAGCTCGCTGGTTGCTAATTCCATTAACGGTTCTGCTGTTCATTAGTTGGATTGCCGAAGAAGTAAAGAACCGTCGCCAAAAGCGTGAAGCGGAATTGATTGAAGATGAAGTTGAAGAATTCGATCCATTCGCAGGTGGACATCCAGTTCCACCGTTGCCGGGTCAAGTTTTAAAGTCCGAAAAATCGGCTTTACAGGTTGAGGAGTCCTAAAGATGTCTCGTGTGCCACAAGTAATTCGTGGATTCTGGGTGACCTTCTCCACCATGTTCAAGAAGCCGAACACGGAGAACTACCCAGAACAAAAAGATAAATACCCACCAAAGCCACGTTTCCATGGCCGCCACCAACTAAATCGCCATCCTGACGGTTTGGAAAAGTGCGTTGGTTGCGAACTTTGTGCATGGGCTTGCCCAGCTGATGCGATTTTGGTTGAAGGTGCGGACAACACCGACGAAGAACGTTTCTCTCCAGGTGAACGTTACGGTCGGGTTTACCAAATCAATTACTTACGCTGCATTTTCTGTGGACTTTGCATTGAAGCTTGCCCAACTCGTGCATTGACAATGACAAACGAATTCGAACTTGCAGATCAAACCCGTGAAAGCTTGATTTTCGAAAAGCAAGATTTGCTTGGACCTTTGATGCCAAACATGGCACCTGCACCACACAGCATGGTTGAAGGTATGACTGAGCGCGATTACTACCAAGGCAAGATTTCACGTGCCACGGATGCACAAATTGCTGAAGTAGCTGCACGCGCAGGCATCAATTCGCAAGGTCAGGTGAACTAAATGGCCTTTGCTTTTTGGACTTGCGCGGCCCTATCAGTGCTAGGTGCACTAGGAATGGTTTTTAGCAAAAAAGCTGTTCACAGTGCGTTGTTTGTTGCATTGACAATGATCAATTTGGCAGTTCTTTACGCAATTTTGGAAGCGCCTTTCTTGTCGATGGTTCAGGTAATTGTTTACACCGGCGCAGTAATGATGCTCTTCTTGTTTGTTTTGATGGTGGTTGGCGTTGATTCCAGCGACTCATTAACCGAAACCATTAAGGGTCAGCGTGTTCCAGCTTTGCTTGGTGGACTAGCCCTTGGCGTGATGATGGTTGGAATGCTTGGCAACATCACACTTACAAATCTTGGATTTGATCAGGCATATGTTGCTTACGATGGAAACCTTGAAGCCCTTGCCGCTTTAATTTTCACAAAATACTTGTTTGCATTTGAAGCCACCTCAGCATTGCTCATCACCGCAGCAATTGGTGCAATGGTTCTGGCGCATCGCGAACATCCAGAAACTCCACTTACACAACGCGATCGTTCTGAACTTCGCTTCAAGAGTGGAAACCACCCTGGCTCTTTGCCTTCGCCTGGTGTTTATGCACGTCACAACGCGGTGGACATCCCAGCTCTTTTGCCAGATGGAACAATGTCTGAACTTTCAGTTCCAAAACCTTTGGCGGCCCGTGGCGCAATTCGCCTAATTGATCTTGCAGACCGCGAAGAAGTGAATGCACTCAGCCGTGGTGAAGCAGTTATTACTGGTCAATCAACCGATCGGGTGGAGGAATAAATGGATCTCAATAATTTCATTTTGCTCTCTGCAATTTTGTTCACCATTGGTGCGGTGGGCGTTTTGGTCCGTCGAAACGCAATCGTGGTTTTCATGTCGGTTGAAATGATGTTGAATGCTGCAAATTTGGCTTTCGTTACTTTTGCAAAAGCAAATGGCACCATCGATGGCCAAGTAGTTGCATTTTTCGTAATGGTTGTGGCTGCTGCTGAAGTGGTAGTCGGACTTTCAATTATTGTGTCAATTTTCCGCACTCGACGCACAGCGTCGATTGACGAAGCAA
>JACCDO012156523.1_pt1 | contig 10103 bp, 10 predicted proteins | sample 7446101 | NCBI WGS metagenome assembly JACCDO01 (sample SAMN15323440, study PRJNA562643) | freshwater metagenome | isolation source: river surface water | place: USA:Blue River Watershed | collected 2017-08-16
ATTTACGTTTCGCAAATAGATCCTCGCGGAAGGATACTTTGATAGCTTGTGGTGTTGCTTCAAATTCTACTGAGACTTTGTTGTTAGCAATAGCATCTGAAAGTGCATTTGCTAAATGGCTTTGTGTTTGATCATTTTGAATTTGCGTGTTCGCTGTTGAAGCTTCGCTGGGCTTACCGCTGCCACCACCTCCTCCTTTTGATTTGCTCGAAATACCCAAAGCGATCTCTTGTAGAAGGTCTTGAGGCTTTTCTTCTTGGTATGAGAAGAAAATTATAAAAAAGCTCATGAGTACCATTAATAAGTCGGAATAAGATACCGCCCAGCTATGACCTTCATCAGCAATGGTAACATCAGCTTCAGCTAAGGCTTCCACCCGCCAAATATTGCGAGCACCTTGATCATCTTTAGGCAGTTTTTTTGCTTGTTTCATCGTTTACTAACTCCAAGCTTTCGCCGCGATTGATTAAGAGCAAGATCTGATAGGTTTCAACGTAAACTCTTTTTAGCCATACATGCTGAACATGTAGTCTGTCCGCTAGAGGGGTAACGAGAGCATTCGCGATAATCAATCCAAAGAAAGTAGCAGTCATCGCTAACGCAAGTGCTGGCCCTAGTGCTCCCTTATTACTTGCTCCTAAATTTGAGAATAAGGATACAAGACCAACGACGGTACCAGTCATTCCTAGTGCTGGTGGGTATTTCGCTAAATTTCTCAGTGATAGGATCGCCTCGGTGCCTGAGCTTTCAAGCTCCATTCTTTTTTGAGCAATCATGACGATGAATAAATCAGGTGCGACACCCGATTCCCACAACGAAACAGCATAATTAATCAGTGGGTTTTTTGAAGGTGAGGTCAAATTTTTCGTTTTAGCGAGTTGCTTAAATTCCTCCATATAGGCTGAGGTTCCTGGTGTATGCTTCCAAAGATCGAGGTGATGATGCCAAAGGCTTTTTAAGACCTTTGAGGGGGTTGAAATTGCAAGTACAGCAAGGGTACCGAACACAACAACAACAATGGAGTGTAAGTTAAGGAAAAGTGGCCATGATTTATATTCAACCGTATAGAAAACGGTTATCATCATCATTAAAAATCCGATTGGTAAGCTGCTCATGACTTATCTCCCTGAGTCTAACTCGCGTGTTTTATCGACTCATTTTGTGCAAGCCGTTCTATAATCAGTCCATGGAACATTTCAAATGCCACGCTTTCGCGTTCCGGTTTGTTTTTTTCAAGATAAGACTTGACAATTCTTAGCTTTTTCTCTGGTAATGCTTGTTCAAATCTCTGAATAATTTTTTCAGGAGCAATCCACGACGACGCTAAGTCAACAGCAGGCATTCCTTTTAAAATTTCTTTTAAATCTTCATCAGAAAGTCTATCCGCCCAAACAAGTGATTTAATTTGTCGCATCTCGCTAAGGCTAACATTTTGCATGTTTAATAGCTGTTCGTCATCAGCAACAGTTCGAGACAGGAGGAGTGTATTAGTTTTAAAGCGACGAATGGTAGAAGCAGGAACTTTTGACCAATCAAATAATGAAGGTGACGAATTACTTGCCCTTTGCATTAATAAAATTAATTCGCTCGGCGGAATTGGTAGGGCCTCAACGCGCATGGGAGGGAGTTGTTTGAAGAGGTCCGGGTGTTTGCGAATAATTTCAGCTATATCTTTATTATTTAAATGCCACAAGGAATTAGGAGTTAGGTAGTAGGGGTGTTGCTCCCATGACTCAGGGGATTCCTCAATATTTGCAAGATAAGTTGCATAATCTCGCGCGAATGGCAAACCAGAGAGCAAAACCTGTTTACTACTAATTGGGATTCTTCGCCAAATACTTGCAGCGTACCCATCTTTTTCACACCAATAGGCATCGCTAAAGACAGCTGCAATACTCGCATCATTCATTTCGTGAAGAACGTCTTGTTCTCTAGAACCTGCACCAAGAAGCCTAGTATTATCCATATGATTGGATGATGCCTCTAATCGTGGGCGAGCGGCACCCTGTGAGGCCGCATCGAGTGCTTGGGCAATGACTTGGGAACTCTGCATGAGCGCATGAATTTGCTTTCTGTGCTGCCTTGCGCTATCAAAAGCAGCAAACATTAAAAGTATAATGCCGCCAGCTGCTATGGACAGAGCAATAAAAAGACGGGATCCGAAGGATTCAATAGTATTTTTGATGGGAGAAAGATCGAGCTGCTGTGGAACTGGCTCTTTTTTAGTGTAGCCAGTTAAAGCTGGCGCCACCACAATTTTTGTATTTGAGCTATAAACTTTACCTTGTCGGAGCAGGATTTCTTCTACATCTTTCGTAAGGACCCCTTGTTTTGAGTAAACCTTAATCGTTATGCTGCTAATTTTGGGGAGGCCATTGTCGTTGATGACTAGCCCACCGCCAATTTCATTTGCTGTGCCTGGCAGCTTCGCCTTTTTTCTCGTTTCAGGTATGATCTCCACATCGATGACTGCATCTATATCGATTCCACTCATGATTTCATTACAACCATCACGAATGATGCGGTGCAGCTCGACGAGACTAGCGGTATTAGCAAACGCAGAAATTGAAGTCTGACTGCTTAATATCAACAAGCATAACAGCTTAGTGAGCCATCTCGCGCATATGTGAGATTTAATTATCAGTCGGTTCAGTTTGAGGTCCTCCATCAGCTTCGCTTGTCACTCAATCGGTTAATGCTCAAGAAACTTAACGATTTTTGAGGGGGTAGAATCTGACAAAATAGCTAGATTTTAGATAATGTGGTTTATTTAGAGGGGTTTAGACATTTGGACTAAAGTCTCCCCCTAAGAAGTCCGAGGGAGTGTGGGGGCAAGATGGTGACCAGATTGACACTACACAATGGGACAATTCTTATATGAACTTAGACCAACCGCGACGTTTATTAGCTATCATAGAAGATGATGCAGGAATTCTAGATTTCCTAAGTCAAGTTATTGGAGATCTAGGGTTTGATGCGTTGCTTTTTTCCAACCCACTTCACTTTTTGGCGTATCTAGATGACCAAGATCAGAGACGTCCTACAGCTATTTTAAGCGATATCGCGATGCCCAAGATGAATGGTTTAGAGTTGTTATTAGAGTTAAGGAAAAAAGGGGATAGTACTCCGGTCGTTTATTTAACTGGTAGCCAACACTTAGACTATGTTGTGCAAGCGGTTAGGCTTGGCGCCTCCGATTTTATATTCAAGCCTGCGAATGTCGAGGAAATAGAAATGGTGGTATCGCGGGTACTTGAACTAGGGCGGCAGAAACGTGATATTGAGGATTTTCGTGCAGCTTTGAAGCAAAAGTATCCGATTATGCGCGAAGATCTTGAATATTTGGAAAGCCTTGAATCAAAACGAGCAAAGTTTCAAGCTTTGAATGTGACGCGACGGGCATCTTAATTGTTGTGATCTGCCTCAAGAATCTCTTTTTGTCTTTTGATGGCTCTTTCGATCTCTTGAAGCGTGGCTTTCGTTAGCGCTAGACGCTCCTTTAGCATGGAGGTCGCAAACGGCTCGGTTTCTCTCCTCAGTAATTTTTGGGTGGCTTTTAGTTCTTGCTCGGCCTTGGTTCGCTCTATCTCTAAGACAGCGAGTTTTTGCTGTTCAAACTGCATGGAGGTGGTGGCGGGTGCAAGAATTACCTTAGATGTAGTGCGAGGTGGGTTTTGGCACTGATTTAGAAAAAAGGCTAATAATAAGGGTGTAGTACGATGTATATGTATCACACCCTCCCCCCCTCGCGCCTTGGCTTGTATATTTTAATGGCATTACTTTCAATTATTTAATAACATTGGTGATTTTAATAAAACGGAGGAGTGCGGTCAACCTGCAATCGCCGAAAGATCATGGACGGTCTCTGGCAGATGTGGTAGCTATCGGAGTTCACTGGGAATCTTATAGGATTTGATAGGTCAAATATTATGAAGGATCAAAATTTACCTGAATTAGCCCGAACTTTAAAGCGAGAGCAGTTGCCTAATCATGTTGCAATTATTATGGATGGCAACGGGCGGTGGGCAAAAAATAGGGGCAGGCCTAGGGTATTTGGGCACAGGCGTGGTGCAGATAGTGTGCGAGCGGTGGTGGAGGCTGCTGACCAACTCGGTGTTAAAGTCTTATCTCTTTACGCATTTTCGGAAGAAAATTGGGGGAGGCCTCCTCACGAAGTTACGGCAATCATGACCCTATTAAGCACTTATTTGCTCAATGAACGTGAAGAACTTAAAAGAAATAATGTACAGTTACGCACGATGGGACGTATTGAGCGGTTGCCATCTAAGACTTTAAAGTTACTTAGAGAAACTGAAGACTACCTTTCAGAGAATACTGGTTTGGTATTGAATATTGCGCTGAGTTATGGTGGACGCAGCGAGATTGTGGATGCATGCCGTACCCTTTCAAGGCGAGTTCAAGCTGGTGAGCTTGCTCCGCAAGACATAAGCGCCGAAATTTTAGCTTCTGAAATGTATACCAGTGACTTACCTGATCCAGATTTATTAATTCGTACGAGCGGTGAACAGCGAGTGTCTAATTTTATGCTGTGGCAACTTGCCTACACGGAATTCTATTTTACAGAGGTTCATTGGCCTGATTTTGGGAAGGAAGAGTTTGTCAAAGCCCTAGCTGAGTATACGCGGCGTAAGCGTCGATTTGGTCTGGTCGATGAGCCAGGAAGTCAAGATGTTGAAGTATCAAAAAAAGTTTAGTCTATGGTGACCTCAATGGCTGTTAATTTAAGTAACTTACAACTGCGTCTTTTAGCGGCAATAGTTTTGCTGCCATTGATATTAGCCGCCTTAATTTACGGGCATTCGTCCTTTGTTTTTTTGTTTCTAGCAGCATCGATGACGGTTGGGGTCTTTGAAGTTTCGATGATGCTTTTTCCTGCATTTGAAAAGAAACTTGCAGGTTCAAACCCAGGCCCAAAAAGCTTAGTGTATCCGATTGTCGCGATCTTGTTGGGATGGGCGATGATGCTTGGAAGTACCAAGGGCGGAGTGGAAGTGTCGGTGGGGACAGTAGCATTAGCTGCATTACTTTCGTTGGTTATTGGTGCCTTTTCAGCGCCAAATATTGATTTAGCTGTCAGTCGTAGCTTTGGTATTTTGATTTCGCTTTGTTACGGCGCGCTCCCGTGGATGGTAATTTGGCAGTTATATCGGATGGCACCTGGTGCGCAGTTTGTTCTGCTTGTTATGGCAGTCACATGGTCAGGTGATACAGGAGGCTACTTTGGAGGGCGGTTCTTAGGTGGTAAGATTTTTGGAGACCGTAAGTTGGCGCCGATGATTTCACCTAAGAAAACCTGGGAAGGTGCTTTAGCGGGCCTAGTTTTAAGTGTTGTAGGTGCCTTAGCGCTTAATCGTTTTTTTAATGGCACCCTTGGGCCAACTTGGTTGATTGTGGTTGTAGCTGTTTTTGGTGGAGCATTCGCTCAGCTTGGTGATTTGGTTGAGTCCACATTTAAGAGGTTTGCTGGTGTAAAGGATTCTGGTGTGATTATTCCAGGTCATGGCGGTTTTTTAGACCGGGTTGATGGGATCTTATTTGCAGCCCCAGTTATTTGGGCAATTCTTTACTATTACCAATAGCAGGCAAGGGTGACATAAGCATGAGTGATTTTTTTTCACATCCAGTTCCAGCTGTAGTCATCCTGCTAGGGCTTTTGGTGTTTGTCCATGAGTTTGGGCATTTTATAGTAGGACGCTTATCCGGAATTGCGGTTGAAGTTTTTTCGATTGGATTTGGACCAAAATTATTTGGGTTTAGCCGTAATGGTACCGAGTACCGCATCAGTATTCTGCCTCTCGGTGGTTTTGTTAAGTTCGCTGGATCTCACCCAGCGGAACAAATGCCGCAGGGGCTGGTGGGGAAGCCGTTTTTATCAGCCCCACTGTATCAACGCGTGCTAACGGTTGCGGCGGGACCAGTGGCAAATTTTTTACTTGCAGTGGTAGTTTATGCCATTCTCGGATTTGAGGGAGTATCACACCCACCAGCACGTATTGGTGAAGTAATGCCCAAAAGTTCTGCTGAGAGAGCAGGGCTGCAGTTTGATGACTTGGTCACTGAAATTGATGGCAAGAAAATTAAAACCTGGCGAGATTTGGAAAGTGTTATATCGAAATCGCCAGGGAAAGATCTCTCTGTGACGTTGATAAGGCAGGGGAAAGCAGAAAAACTGAGTCTTGTACCTGCTGAAACTAAAACAAAGGATCTCTTAGGTCGTGATGTGGTGGTTGGAAGGGCCGGGGTGGCGTTAGTTCGTCAGCCAGCAGTTATCGCAGTGACAGGTCGAGAAACCTGGGGCTTTAAAATGGGGTTAGAGAGTGGAGATCAGGTGCTTAATGTAAGTTTAGACGCTGACCCAGCATATAAAATTGGTTACTACCCTGAGCTTCAGCAGGCTTTAAGTCAGGGTGGTAAAGACGTAACATTGAAGGTTCTGCGACCTAGCAAAAATGAGGAGTTAACCCTTAGTGGGTTTGTCCCAGAGAGGCCACTTGGAGTCTCTGCTCGTGAATTTATGTCTTACCTTGGGCTGCAAGAAGCAGCACTATTAGTTTCAGAGGCGACTGAGGGAGCCAACGGGGTTTTATTGCCAGGAGATCTGATCAGTAAGATTAATGGAACATTAATTCCTGATTTGTTTGCGTTACGTGAGGTGCTGCTTGCAACCACATCTGCACCAGCGCGTATTTCGGTTTGGCGAAACCACTTAGAAGTCGAATTGCCTATTCAGCTGTCGCCCCTTGAGGCGCAGCGTCCAGATGGCCCTGTAACCTATTTTATGCTTCCTGTGAAGTTTGTTGGGCAACCAATTGAGCCAGAGCCGGTCATGGAAGTCTATAAAAATCCGATACTCGCATTAGGTTTTGGTGTGCGCCAAACTACGCAGCAGACGCTTGAGTTGACGGATAACATCAAGAATCTCATCCTTGGTGACATACCGATGAAGGCACTTGGCGGGCCGATGCTCATTGCGAAGGTTGCGGGGGATTCTGCCAAGCATGGGTGGCAGACCTTTTTAGCATCGATGGCTATGATTAGCATTAACCTTGGGTTATTAAATTTATTCCCCATCCCTGTCCTCGATGGGGGACAGCTGCTTATGATGGGCGCTGAAGGAGTAAGAAGAAAGCCTTTACCTGAAGCGGCCATCGAGAATTTTCAGCGTCTTGGTTTTGCCATTGTTATGGCGCTAGTAATTTTAGCGACCTATAACGATTTTAGTAGGTTTTGGCGCTCGATGCTCGAAACTGTGACGGGGATCATCCAGTGAGTCATAAGGATGATGTCATTCTAGTGATTGAGGCGAGTTTTGTTGGTGTAGGGGTGGCACTAGCATCCGTGGCAGGGCGACGGTGGTACCGTTCTCACCCCACGAATGAGCATACTGCTAGTGAATTAACGCTGCTAGTACATCAAGCGTTGGCAGAAAATGACGTTAAGCTCGAGGATATTTCGGGCCTAGCTGTAGGGGTTGGGCCAGGCTCGTTTACGGGCATTAAAATTGGCTTAGCGTTTGCGTATGGTTTAGTAGGAGGGCTTCCTGAAGGTAAGCGGCCAAAAATTCTTGGTTCTTCGGGGTTATCGCTCCTCGCAAAGTATTATAAAGCGGCCGTGCTTTTGCCGCAAACTAGAACCCACGGTTTTTTAGCCATTCCCAATGAGAAATGCCAGCTAGTAACTTTAGACCAAATAGCGTCAAAGGTTGGGAATACTCCACTTTATTGTTTTGGTGATTGGCCGCAGCTTAGTCGTGTCACAGACCACTCATGTCAGAATCTAGATCAAGGTGATGCATTGGGTAAGGTCTTAGTGGCATTATGTGACGAAGCAATTATATCCTGGCCAAGTCAATTTGTTGACACGGTCCCTGAACCTCAATACCTTCGACTTTCAACCGCTGAGGAGCGCCTTCTCGAGCTGCGCCAAGGCAAGGAGATCAAGCATGGCACGTAATGGAAAACATCCAATGTTGGGTGGGGCAGTCTATGTTCTACCGAATTTACTCACCGCAGGAAACCTGTTTTGGGGCTTTTTTGCCATAAATAAGGCACTTAGCGGTGATTTTGCTTGGGCAGGGGCTGCCATTTTACTCGCGGCGGTTTTTGATGTGCTCGATGGTCGGGTTGCGAGGCTTACTAAGGGTACAAGTGAGTTTGGGGTGCAGTTTGACTCCTTGTGTGACCTTGTTTCGTTTGGGTGTGCTCCCGCGCTCATCATGAATGAGTTTGCTTTAAAGCATTACGGTCGCACCGGGTGGATGGTTTGTTTTGTATTTATGGCGTGTGGCGCATTAAGGTTAGCTCGCTTTAATGTACAAAGCTCAATTGGTAAAGCGTCTGGTGATTTTACAGGCCTGCCAATTCCCATGGCAGCAGCTGTGGTGGCAACATTTGTGGCCTTTATGACGGATCTAAGTCTTGAAACCTCTAGGGGTACTTGGTTAGGAATGTTCTACCAAGATTATCTCAGTAGCATCGCATTTAAAGCGAATTTTCTGCTATTTATAGCCCCGGTTCTCAGCTTAGCGATGGTCAGCAATATAGTATATAGAAGTCATAAATCTCTTAAAATTAAGGGTGTTAAGCCGTTCAGACTTCTGGCCGCTTCGGTCTTTATCATAGCCCTATTTGCGTACCAGCCTGAAACAATTGGTTTTGTATTTGCTTTATTTTACGCCCTAAGTGGCCCCATGGAATGGGCCTTAGGATGGAAAAAACCTACTGAGGACGATGATATTTTTGCCCCAGAGGAAGATCATTCTATCATTGAACCAGCTGAGCCTAATGAATCTAGCTCACCTGAACATCGTTAAGTGTTACGGAGATTATTATGTCAGTAAAAGTTGCTATTGTGGGTGCGACCGGTGCGGTCGGTCGTGAAATGATTTTAGATCTTGCAGACTCAAAAGTTAAGGATATCGATTTAAAGCTATTCGCGTCTCCAAGGTCAAAGGGAGCTAAAGCAACCTTCCGTGGAAAAACACTTGAAGTCGAAGCTTTTTCTGTCGAGGCTTTAAAGGACATTCCTTATGTTTTGATGAGTGCGGGCGGGAGTTTTTCCCGCGAAGTATCGAAGGCTTTGGTGGCGCAAGGGTGTACTGTAATTGATAACAGTAGTGCTTGGCGGATGGATCCTGACTACCCTTTAATTGTGCCTGAAGTAAATGGTTATCTGCTCAAAAACCTGCGCCCTACGATCATAGCAAACCCTAACTGCTCAACGATTCAAATGGTGGTTGCACTTAAGCCACTTCAGGATCAATTTGGCCTTGATATGGTACAAGTCTCTACCTACCAATCTGTATCCGGTACGGGTCAAAAAGGGATTGCAGAATTAGCGGCGCAACTTGAAGCGCAGATGAAGTTTCAAGAGCCAGAAGCAAAGGTTTATGCACAACCTATTGCCTTCAACTGTATCCCTGCAATTGATGTGTTTGACGACACGGGCCATTGCTACGAAGAAGTGAAGATGGTGAAAGAAACCCGTAAAATCATGGGGTTGCCAGGTCTAGATGTCTTGGCGTCCACGGTGCGAGTCCCTACGTTCCATTGCCACGGCGAGACCGTAAACGTACGTTTGCAGAAGGAAGTGAGCCGGGATCAAGCTATTGCAGCTTTGAGGGGGGGGCAAGGATTAGTGGTGGTGGCAGAAGACGAATATAAAAATCTTCCAACCCAGCGAAAGATTACGGGAGATCGACGGGTTTTTGTCAGTCGTATAAGACTTCCTTATGGACAAACAATGTCCCGCTGGCTGCAATTTTGGAATATCGCTGATAATCTTAAAAAAGGTGCAGCAACAAATGCCGTCCAGATCCTCGAGACACTTGTTACTCGTTAGGGTTATAGGGCGCCATTTTTACGTGTGAGGTGTGGCGCATGGCATTTGGATTATGGGTTAGAAGAAATAAGGTTAGCGCAGCAGGGGTGTTAGGGGCAATTTTTTTTACTTTGGCCTCACACCCAATTTTTGCTGAAGAGAAAGCTTCAAGCGAGGATGAGCCTAGTATTGAGTTTGCTCCCGATGAACCATCAGAGGCTATAAGGGGTGAGGCTTCGGTACCCACCGCTGAACTGGCAGTC
>JACCDO010257750.1_pt1 | contig 10100 bp, 6 predicted proteins | sample 7446101 | NCBI WGS metagenome assembly JACCDO01 (sample SAMN15323440, study PRJNA562643) | freshwater metagenome | isolation source: river surface water | place: USA:Blue River Watershed | collected 2017-08-16
CGCTGAAACGGTAATATTCCAATAAATATGATTTAAATCTGCGGTTGCTTGTATAGTAGCAAAAGTGAAGACAAGTACCAGCACCGAAAGCATCGACTGCATCGTTGCAAATGCAAACTGCTTTCTTTTATGAGAGTGGACTTCACTTCAATTCAGTTAAGCAATGAATCAGCATGTTCATGTGTTCCGAGAAAAAAAAAGGAACCGGATGAGGTTGAGTAAGTATTTAAACACATAAAACATATACAATAAACATAATTCAACTTTGCCTAGTACACATAACGAGTCTCGCACGAGCCAGAGCTTGTACCATAACACGATAACTCAATTCAAAATTGACATTAATACTAATTTGTCCTTCCGACTAGTAATCCCTTTAACCTTTGGTGGGTGTCTTAACTGGACTTGCAACTGGACTAGCAACTGGACTTGCTACTGGACTTGCTACTGGATTTTTAACGGGACTAGAAGCCGGACTGCCAGTGGCAACTGGACTTGCTACTGGACTTGCTACTGGATGATTCTTAGTAGGAGCTATCGTAGGAGCACTTGTAGGTGTCTTTTCAATGGAAAATGCTGCGTTTAGAAACTCATCAGCGATGATCAAATCATTGTCAGAATCAACGCAAATACCACGAGGCTGTCCTAAGGCGAATTTTCTACCAAGGGTTCCACTTAAAGTTGTCACGACGGTGCCACTGACACCAGTTCCTGCATATGTGGATACAATTGAGTCCAAATATGAAAACATGCGGATGCGAAAATTTTGGGAATCAGAAACATAGTAAGTACCGAAATCATCAACAGCAATACTCTCTGGTTTGTATAATTGAGTACTGAGAACATCTAGTCCATCACCATTATAACCACCAACACCAGTGCCAATAAATGTTGTCACAGTACCTTGAGTCGCAGATGTACGAGCAATCTTACGGATAACATGATTTTCGGTATCCGCGACATAAAGATGAGGAAATTCAGTAGGTTGAAATGTTTCTAAAAATATACCACGAGGATAGTAGAATGTCGCCGCTGATGCTGGACCGTAGTCACCCGAATAACCTTGAGTACCAGTGCCTGCAAATGTTGTGATGACAGAAGTTTTACCATCAATTCTTCGAATAACATTGTTTTTTGAATCAGCAACGTAAATATCATCATTATTAGCGATATCGATAGCAAGTCCAATAGGATTATGGAATGTGGCAGATGTAGCATCGCCATTATCACCAGTGTAACCTTTGACACCAAGAGTGCCAGCAATGTAATAAATCTTGTTGTTACTTATCTTAACCATTCTAATCAATTGATTACCGGTATCCGCAATATACAAATTAGACTTACTATCTAATGCAAGGCCTTCTGGTGCATTTAATTCAGCACTAGTAGCCCAAATTTTATCACCATTATAACCTGCGGTACCTGTTCCACAGTATGTAGTAATTTCGCTACTCTCACCGGACATATATCGAACACGATTATTCCTTGTATCAGCAATAAAAACGGCATTTTCTGGTTTCCCATTACTTTCTTCCTGAATAAGAACAGCAACAGGATAATTTAATTCAGCAAGGTCCCCACTAACATTATCTCCATTATAACCAGGAGTACCAGTACCAGCTAAAACATAAATCCAACCACCAAGAAACGTCGGGGCATCACTGAATACATCATTGCTACCACCCATAGTTAGGCTATTACCAGAAGAGCTTTTGATCATAACTGTGATAATCACAGTGAAACAAATGAAAGTAGAAACAGCAATAACATACTTAATATATGATATTCGTCCATTCGATTTTTCAGTGGGATAGATATTCATCGGGGTGTCATTACCAAGTCCCCTCTGGTAACCTTTTCGAGAAGGAGACTCAGTGCTAAAGGAGGAGTAGGGGAGATTAGGATCGCGCGAAGGAGAATAGGGGCGCATTTTGACTGTATGATTGACTGAGAGAGAGCGCAAGTCTAGTCAGAACGGTTCTGAATGCAACCTGGTAATGCTTTAAAATTTTCGCAGTTCCGGTGGGTTCTTGGTGCCCGCTGCTGACAAGGCACTATGAGGACTTAGCCTCAGGACTAAATTAAAAATCTGTAGATGCAAGAAGAAATGGTGCTAGGGTAACGATTAATGGCGAGGAGGTTAGGCGATCAGGCGAAGCCCATACCTAGTAGAGTTACACTGGTGTATCATTAGATCCAAGCTAAATGATATATTCACCAAATTAAATCAATTACTTCTTTCCACACTTTTTGAGCAACTAAAAAGAAAGAAAGTTTCTTTAGAATTTCCGCTTTAGGGATTAGAGGAAAATCGATTTAAAAAAAAATATTATTGAACACAATAGAAAAAGAAATAGTGAGAAATAGTGATTAATCAGAGTGAGAATGTCAATGGGTTTGCCGCGGCAAGCATCGCACACAGCCATGCGTGAAAAAGGCCCCAATCGCCGTAACGCGGGCGGTTTCGCGAAGGACAAGGAAAGTTCAGCCATCAAGTATTATTGTTCATTCACTAATACAATCGCAGATGTACTCGGTGCTCGAGGTTGGAAAGAGGTAGGGGAAGACGAGGACTGGGACTTCGTATGGGCGGACAGGGAGTGGATCTATGCGGCATTCGATAAGATGCATTTAGAACAATGGCAAAGATTAAATCATTATCGCAATGGTCGTGAATTATGTAGAAAAGATTTAATGGCCAAAAATATGAAAAGGAGGAGAAGGGCATTAGAGAAAGAGGGAAGATTAGAAGAAGCTCAAGCGTACGACTTTATTCCGACTACTTTTGTTTTACCAAGAGAATATAGTATGTTTGTTGAAGAATTTAAAAAAGTTGGCGGCATATGGATAATGAAACCCATTGGTAGTGCCCAAGGGAAAGGTATTTTTTTATTTACTCGATTAAGCGAAGTAAGTGACTGGAAAACAGATTACAAGTCACTGAAGCCTGGCGGGAAAGGGAAAGAAGAGGACAAAGAAGTAGAAGCGTATGTGGTTCAAAGATATTTACAATATCCTTTACTTATTGGTGGGAAAAAGTTTGATATGCGATTATACGCACTGGTAACCTCCTTTTCGCCACTTAAAGTATATCAATATCGCCGAGGATTTGCTAGGTTTACTAATTCTCGTTATTCATCTGATGCGACAGATATCTACAACGGATTTGTTCATTTAACTAATGTCGCAATTCAAAAAACTGCTGATAATTATGATGAACGTACCGGTGGCAAAATGGAATTACAAGCATTAAAAATGTATTTAATGAGTAAATACGGAGTAGAACGCACTGATGCGTTATTCTGGGAAATGCAAATGATCATCTTACGTGCTTTATTAGCTGTCCAACATGTCATGATTAGTGATAAACATTGCTTTGAATTGTACGGATATGACGTTATTATTGATCAAGATCTGAAGCCTTGGTTGCTCGAGGTCAATGCATCCCCATCTCTAACTGCAAATACACGAGAAGATTATTTAATGAAAACGGAAATGCTTCATGGGATGCTTGATGTAGTAGATATGGAGGGGTTATTACAAGGTGACGAGGAACACGTGTCAGGTTGGGACTTAGTGTACGATAATGGCTACATCGAAATCGATCCGGAGCAATGTGGATATACAACCTTTTTAGGCGCTGCTGTACCAGTTGCTGAGTCATAATGAAACTGTGTCATGTCGGCAGTGATCAGAAAGTTGATGATACTGGTCACTTGATACCACCGCAGTAACGCTGATTAGACTCCCGCGATGTTCAATTATTCATATTGTATTTAAGCAGATTTTATTCGACTGACGGCAATAATTCTCGATTTCGCGCCATAAATCTCATTTAATCACCGGTACTTAGCATTTTTAGAGTCTAGAAAAATTTAGACTAAATTTTTGTAAACAAATTAAATTTTTCACGTACTCATTAATCATTTGTGGTTTCTGTGTCAAGCCGGGGAGGAAAGGCGATCATATGCGCGCCTTCGTTTGCTACATATCCGTCTTGTTGATATGCATTTTGTTCTTGGTGGATAGCATAAACGTGTCCGACTTAGTGTCTTACGACGAGGCAAGCACCGACAACCACCACGATTCCACTCGCCAATTGCTTTTCACCGACACGGGTTATTACATAAATTCGGTAAACGAGTTTGACATTTTTGTGCCATCAATTATTTCAGAATACGCCTCAAAGATTGCCGCTTCCTATGAAATATGCTTATCCACAAGACTTGGTACACGTATATATTGTGGAGAGAGCCTGGATAGTAGTAGTAATCGCTTCGTAATACCATTTGATGAAGCTGAAAACACCATTAAACCCAACAAGTTGTGCAATATATATTGGGTAATAAATGCAAAGCAACTCCCTACTGAAAATGAGTCAATAATTACTAGCGATATATATTTTACTACATTAGATGTTCGCCCACCAGTTATAAGTCATATAGAAATAAAGAATTACTACGGCACATTACCATCATATGTTGGTGAACCAGCGCTGCATATAGTGTATGATTGTGACAATTTAGCCAAACAATCAGCAGATCACGTATATTTTGAAATACGGGGAGTCGCCGATAAGAAGATGCCAGTTGTTGGTGATGGTTTACAGAATAGCGTGCATGTTCACGGTGGCGTGGAACCGGCATCTTGGTTCTACTCATTAATACCCAAATTTAAGTATCAAGAAAGTGAAAACACCAATGCTACCTTACTCAACGGTTACCCATCATTTGGTTACATCGAATTTACACTGAATAATGCAGATATACACAAAGAGAGGTTATATACAACCGACTGGAAGCAGCCAGACGCAACTAGTTCACCTAAGACAGTTGGGCCAGCCCCAGAAGAAAAGACTATTTGTATATGGGGTTCCAACTCTCTAGATGGCCAAAAGCGTATATGGTTATCACAATTGGAACATTTGGTGCACCAATTTAATCTTGTGTATATTCTTACCGACAAGTACCAAAGCATCAACTTGACCGATTCCAACTCAATCAAGGACGACACAGTGACATCCTTACTGCTAACATCACCACAATTCACTCATGTGAAATTAGTAGAATCCCCATATAATGGCGTCTCTGTCACATTTGATTTACTCTCTACTGACATACCAAATTGGGATGGCGACCCTCATACATTCTTCAATTTCATGCACCGACTATTGCTTGTCGATTCCCACAACGACATTTTCCAAATTAAAGTTGGCTGGGCAAGAGAAATTTACACCAAATTATATGATTTTATAGAGCAGCAATCTTGTGACGTCATTGTATTTGGGAATAACCGACTCAGTCCGGATAATAGACTGATCACTAATGTTGCCCAGATACTCAATGTGTCCACAGTGATAGAGCTAGTGAATCTATTCATTGACCCGGATACCACACCATCAGTTATAGTTGGGCCTTCGAAGTATTCAATCAAACACAGCTCGATACAGTCGTTTGTTGCGAGTAACCCCCATGTTCAAACAACCGTTATATCACCCGCCGTCGATACCACCAACAAATTCAATGTAGAATTCTTTCAAAATTTCACAAAATATCCTATTTACCATCCTGGTTGCCTGGATAGTGTTCGGAGAGGCCATAGTTGCTACAATATTGGGTTCATGGCTCGTTTATCGAATGAAAAGAACCCCGGCTTGTTTGTCTTAGCAAGTAAAATATTACTCGATACAAACCCCTTATTGAAATTTACGGTTATTGGGGACGGCGATTTGATGCCATTTCTTATTGAATTAACTGAAAGGTTACAGATACGCCATGCATTCGTGTTCACTGGTTGGTTGAACGCCGACCTCGATCGTCATCTAATGGGAATCGATGTGATTGTAAATCCTTCCATAAGAGGATGGAGCGAGACATTTTGTATAGCCAACATAGAAGCGATGGCTATGAAACGGCCGCTGGTAACATATGCTACAGGTGGAGTAGGAGAATATGTTGCTGAGCCAAATGACTTGTCGATTGACGAACTGTACTCTATTAGCAAAAACGCAATCGTTGTGAATTATCCCACACCTATTGCTTTGAGTAGTGCTGTAGCATTGCTATTAGCAAATGAATCACTTCGTAACAGCATCGCAACAGAAGGATACAATACTGTGATTGCATATTTTACTGTAGAAAGACAAATAAAACAATATCGAGAGTTGTATAGACGTTTATAATGTATCTTTATATTTATTTACACTAAATACTTACGCAAATCAACTGATGGGACATGGTTGCCACGATAGGCGGTTGAATCTGTTTTAGGATCTAAAAAATCACGAATATTCACAGAATTTTGACTGTCTTTGGAGTAACTATATGATTTCTTTATTTTATTCTGCGTAATATAAGTAAACGAATGAGCCAGGTAAATAAAAACGAAGAAACGAAAAGAGATACCTGGATAGAGTCAGAGTTATACTTAGAAATAACAACCTTGAGATTGTATTGGCTATTCACTGGCGAGCTACTTTTAGTCTCACGATCTACATAAAATAAAGATAATAGTGTTAGAAGCGGTACAATTTGTTTGAAAATTAAACAACACACCTGTGACGACCTGCGACTGCTGCCATGTGGCGGTTTCCAGCGAGAATTGGCTTGAAACAGGCACCAACCGCGACATATTATTACTACTTTCTCGCTGAAATATTTTCAACGGTCTAAGCCGGCCCCTAGTGGAAATGAAAATATAAGTTAAAAATAAGTCGAATGTATTAAAGACAAACATGTTTGCTTCAAGTGAAGCTAATTTAAACAGAGCCCTTATTCATATATCCGTTACATTTTTAATACGACTAAACACGACTAAACACGGAACTTGGTGCGTATCCGCAACATCGATTTACTACCATGATATAGCAAGCATCTAATCGAAACAAAACGTAATCAATTAATTTAGTGCTACATATTCACTCTACAATTTGACAATTCACAGCATTGAAAAAAGGGAGCAGTAAAAAAACTTCGGTCGGTAAAATTTAAATAAATTAATAAAAAGTAGTGCGAATAGGCAGTCCATGGACGACATTTCCACGTCGAGCTACTCCGAGGCACCTGGCAGCTACGGCTTTCGGTCGCCTCGAGCGAGGAACACCTCAAATGTGGTTGGTTCGACGAGAAAACCTGCGGGGAAACGGAGATTGAATACTACTTCGATGTCGAAGGCGATAAACAATAGCATGGCTGCCATGACTTCGCGCATGAAGGTGGGAATAAGGTGTAGACCTCCATTTAAGGAAGAAATTGAATCTTCTCGGGGCAACTTTATGTCAATTATTGAAACGAAACAAGCTAATGTTAGCAATGACGACAATTCCCTTAGTGCAGTCACACTTACATTAATGTCGGGTAGACAGCGTGATTTTCTTTTTGATTATGCACTGGGAGCAGATGTTACACAAGATTATGTGTATAATACGGTAGCAAAACCAGTTGTAAATGACGTTTTAAAAGGTTTTAATGGTACTATCTTTGCCTATGGTCAAACAGGCACGGGTAAAACTTATACCATGGGAATATTAGAGTTTGTAAGGGATGAGCATGCTGGTATTATACCACGCGCATTATCACAAATATTCGATGCAGTCGATGATCTAACACTTGATGACGATGATAATGACAGTATGATTACTATTAAATTATCATTTTTACAAATTTATCGCGAAACTATTCAGGACTTATTGGCGAATAATAATAATAATAATAATAATAATAATCACAACAATGACGACAATTTGGCTATCAGAGAGGACCCCCAGAAGGGATTTTATGTCGAAGGTTTGAACGAGTTTGTTGTGCGGTCATACAATGATGCCGAAGGACTTATCAACGTAGGATTACAGAATCGGGCGATTGCATCTACCGTTATGAACTCTACATCTAGTCGAAGTCACACAATTTTAACATTGAGTATAGAGAAACGTAAGATTGTTGCGGCAAGTAGTGCCAATGCAACAAGCACAATTCGTAGTAAATTAGTAATGGTTGATTTAGCTGGTAGTGAAAGAGTTAGACGATCAGTGAGTAAAGGTGCACGTTTATCCGAAGCAAAAAGTATCAATACATCGTTATCTGCTCTAGGCAATGTTATTGCCGCATTGGCGGATCCTAATTCAGCACATATACCATATCGTGACAGTAAATTGACGAGGTTACTACAAGATTCGCTTGGTGGTACAGCGTCTACAGCATTGATAGCAACCGTTGGTCCCGCCGCAATTAATTACGGCGAGACGCTATCTACATTGCAATTTGCTACTCGTTGTATGGCGGTCAAGTCTACTCCCGTGCTTCACGAAGAAGTTGATTATGCAGAAATGTGTGCGAGATTACAGACACAAGTTTCTCAGATTCAAGGTCAAATGACCGAGCAGATGCTAACCCAACAGAGCAAGTACGAGCAAACTATTGCCAGCTTGAGAAACCAACTAGGTATGTCACAATCAACTCCTTTACCATTCAGTATTCATATACTCACGTACTAACATAGCGCGATACACTAACGGAAATGCCAGTGATACCAATTACAATAGTAATAGTGGACGATCTAGCCCATCCGGCGTTTACCAATCCCCTTCATTCAGTGACACCGGATACAACAACTTCCTCAGCTTCTTATCAACCGGCGATAACGGTGCAAATGGGAGTAAAGGTTGGTTGGAAACGGAGAATAAGGAAATGGTGGCCATACTTGCATACTGTTACGAAGTATTCCAAATCATGGCAAATGCAACAAGAGACACCCTCGAGATAAATAATCAACGGGAGTCAGATTTCAATAAACAATTAAGTGTAAAATTACAAGAGGAATTACATTATGAAGGGCTTCGTAATAAGGAAAAAGAACGAATGGCTATGAATGACCCCAGCAGTAATAAACAGTCGCATCTCGCACCCTTGAGCACAGTCGAAGCAATGTCGAGGGTTGAGACTGTCTATTCGAGCAATAATGCACAAATCGGGAAATTATCAAATACGTCAGTCAAGCCAGTGACGAGCAACGTAACTAAGCCGTTTATGGAGTACAATAACTTAGTAGAATTAGCTAAATCTATTTCCTCCATGTACAGCAGCGTGCAGAAGAACATGGAATCAATCTCTGTGATACTAGCGCGCAAAGACGAACATTTTAAAGTATTGAAGGAGGACTTAACCGAGCAGTTAGTAGAGCGTCGGCGACGGGAGGAAGAGGTAATCAATTGGTCGTATATTCTTCGGTATCTGCTTGAAACAACAAGCTCGTTAAGAAAACAAATAAATATGAAAGAAACACCAATCAAAAGCGCACATAATGGTGCAGAAGCAATGAATGTACTACCGCGCAGCCATGTGCCAATGTCAAGCAGGAAACAAAGAATAATGAATACTCGAAGTAATATATCGCGCGATAATAGCACCGCAACCGCACGAGCTATTGCTAACAACACGGATGGAATCGCAGCAGCTTCAGCAGAAATGGTACCAGAGAATGACGCAGAAAGTGTTGATAATGATCACGATATTGCCAGAGAAATTGTAGAAACTTTAGGTGTGGATGATCAACACGCTGATGCAGCTATGAATGTAATCAATAAAATTATGAGCATGACTCCCGCACAATTACAGAAATTAGACCCAGAAACGCAGCAGCAAGTCATGCAAGTAAGACGGGAATTAGGATTGTAATTAAGTATTTTGGCATCGACTCGCCATTATCAATCTCTCATTTTAATTTTTTTGTGCACATGTTTTGTGCGACGGCATTTAGCCGGGCTTTGGCCACGAATACTTCGGGGGTAAGGTAGACAATTGGTGTTGCATCCGGCGATAGTAGCTAGCACGAACATCATCATTGAGGAATCACACGCTTTCTAGGACACACACCTTCTTCCTTCTTCTTTGTCAATACTAGTAGGGTGTGGAATTGTCATGACGGCCTTTTTTGCAAAACCTTATTTTATCTAAATTTTTAAAAATTCCGTTTCTGAGAAGTGTCGTTGTGACTGTAATATCGCAACAGGACTAGCGAAGTTGTGAGTCCAAGCAGTAGTTCAAATATGGGATGCTTGTAATCTTTATTCTTGTGATGAACATCTTCCGCTTTGTTCATACCAA
>JACCDO010393602.1_pt1 | contig 10100 bp, 3 predicted proteins | sample 7446101 | NCBI WGS metagenome assembly JACCDO01 (sample SAMN15323440, study PRJNA562643) | freshwater metagenome | isolation source: river surface water | place: USA:Blue River Watershed | collected 2017-08-16
GATGAAGAAAGTGATGAAGAAAGTGAAGACGAAGAAAGCGATTATGATGAGGATGAATGAAAAAAAAAATTTTGAAAAATATTTGTTTGTATATTTACTGAGTATTATGTTATTAAAAATTACTTATTAATTTAAACTCCTACTTGCTTTGCCTTCACACCTCTGCCACACGTTAGAAATGACATAATAAGTGCTGATATAACTTCAGGACTTTTCTTATATTCCTTATGAACATTTAACCCTAGAAGTGCCAAAGAATAACCAATATATTGTAACAAAGTGACGGGAGAGCCTAAAACTAGTACCGAAAGTGCCACTAATAAAATATCTTTGACAATACCAGACAGTGTCAACACTAATGGTGACGTATAAGATATAAGATAAACTACTGCAATATTAAGTAAAAATGCAATAAATCCATTACACACCATGATCATAATAAATTGTGGATCTAATAATCTATCAAACGGTAACAAAGGTAATTCAAATATAAGCATCGGTATAAATATCATTACAAAGCAACATGGTGCAGTATAATAAAATGATGATAATGGATCAAGTTTTAATTGTTTCATTAACAAACCAACTAATACTAATCTGGTTGATTCAAATAATATTGCTAATGATTGCAATGTAAATCCAGTCCATGAAAATAAGATTTCACCATATGAAGCTAAAGCAACACCAATACATATAACACTAACAATATATACTTCCATTAATGATGATTTTTCAATTCCAGCCAAATACGAAAATATTAAAGTAAATACTGGTGTAAATGCTTTAAGCATTTGTATGTAGGATACTGATAAGTATATATACGATTTATTTGATAATACTAATGAAAATGCATAAAATATTGATACAGGTAATATAGATTTTTGAAATGCTGCCCAATCAACTCTATTTTCTTTAACAGCGGGTAACATATTCGTGGTTTTAGACATAATTTGTGTCAATATTATTCCTAGGAACATGTGCCATGAGCAAAGACACATTGGAAAGGGAAATTTCATATGATCTAGTACAGCTTTATTAAATAAAATCATTGTGCATGATACTGTAATCCAAATGATTATATATATCCAGGCCTGTGTGCCCGCAGCCTTAGAAGCTTCGCCCATTGATGAATATTCTCTAAATATATATTCTCGTCTCTTGGTAAGTGCTACCAGCCGTAGTACTGTACAAGGAGAAATCCTTTTCTTGAAAAGTTGAATTTTTATTCAACAAAAGGGCCGTTTGTCCACGGTCTCAAAGATGTACCCACTTAAAGTTCTTCCTATGGAAATCTTTTTTAACTTGATTGAAATTCGTTAAATGTATGCGCCCCCAATGGATGATGCTAGCAGTATGCGCAGGAGATAAAAGGATGATGCATCGTGACCGCCGGTACTTTCCGGTTTGCATCAATGCCAGCATTGCCAGGTCTGAAAGTTAAGTTTCAAGTAGTACTAGTTATCTTTTTATCATTACTGCCATCTAAAGATGGAGTTTGAAAGGGCAATTTATCGTGTCTATGAAAGATGTTTGGAGGGTTTACATGAAGAAGACGAAGATGAAAATGCTACAATTAATACCAAAAGTTGTAAGTTATTCGAGTACTTAACTTTTGGGGCAGCTACATTCTTTTTGGTGTCATTAATGATTTTACACGTTTCATTCGTTGGTATCAACCATGTTGTAATATTCATTCAACTCTTATTAACTATTACACACACTTAATTAGGTAATTCGGGATGTCTACCCACTTTATTGGTTCAGCAAAATATTAGTCATTTAAATAATGACATGGTGCTTGGTATTAATATTGATAGCGCATATGCCCCTAATGTTGATGGTGCAGATCAATTAAAAAATAGTAATAATGATGATTATAATGGTAACGAAAGAAGATTTAGAACACTGTATACTCTCCCTGAAAAACAGATAAAACACTCATTTTTGATAAATAATGTTTATAATCAATTCAAATCTGTTGCTAATGGTCAAAAAAATGATAGTATTCCAAAAGTAAATAATAACAATACAGATGATGACTATAGTATATTAGATATGCCATATGATTATGAGTTTGCTTATGAAATCGGGATTTTAGCAATACCATTAACAATGAGAAAAGAGCATAACTTCCAAACAGTTAATGTTACATATACTGGTAGTGAGTGTTTTGGTAATTCTTTCGTGCGGGCGCTCTTGCCACTTGGTGGTGTGGATACAGTAATTCTTAATTCGATTATTGAAACTATCAAAGATTCTGGGGTATTGTTAAGTCATTATGGTGATTATTATACATGGTCGACAAGTGATATTGCACTATATCAAAGTGTATCTGAATGGTTTTCATTCAAGTTTGGTGTAGTGATATTAAGTTTTTTCTCATTTTTCTTTTTGTCTACTACAACAGCATTATTAGTTCGTGTATTAATATCATCGGGTGTCGTATTATTATTTCCAATATTTTGGTTGGTACAATTATGTGGTGTTAATATTTTTAATTCTCGTTTAATATCATTATCGTATCCTTGGATTGGTGTACCGTTAGAAATGTTGAGATCGCGTCATCAATCAACTACACCATTTCTTATATCCCATTTAACACGAGTTATTGTCTATTATTCATTCTATGAAGCTTGTCAAATAACATTTGGAATGTGGTTTTATGGTGTAGCTAGACCTGGTCAAAGAGAAATGTGGTTATATGCAATTATGATGCTTTGGGAGTATTATAGTATGATATATGTTCGGTCAACATCGTCTATAATCTTTTTCCCTCGTGCGTCATTTGCATTATTTCTTATTTATCATTTTTATTTATATTCGCAACCATTTGGATTTCACTTACTTGCACTATTGGTCATGTTTATGTATTTATTAGCATTAATGATACATTGTGTTCGTAAATATGAGATTGAAGTATATTATAGAGGCTTAGTCTCAATTGATCAACCAAGGCAGTTGTATAATTCCTTACCATGGCTGTCGTGGACCGTTGCATTGGCACCTGATTATACAATTTTTATGCCAGTCACCCAACGTAGTTTAAGTGTTTATTCAATGGGACCAACACCTGTTGATCAAAATAATAACGGTCAAGATAATCCTTCGGGTGGAGACTTAAGAAGAGAAGTACAAGAACAAAATACTGTTGTTGCTACATTACAGCGTCAAGTGACGTATATTACCTCGTTAATATCGTCAATTATATCACCACGAGATGCAGTTAATACAAATCATTCTAATATAGCTATGAGCACCATGCAACAGACAACTCGGAGCGGAAACTCTTATAGTAGACTAGAAGAAGGAGAGTAAATAATAATGTTCGTATGTATTTTAATGTCAATATTTTATAAATACATGATTTATTATCTTAGCTATCGTTATTATTTCTAATTATAATTTTAATTCGAAGACATGCAAAGCATTGCGCAACCCATTCTTATCCAGTGATCTTCTGGCTTTGATGAAGGTATTGGTAATGCAACAACGAAATTTGTAGAATGTCCAGTTGTAGATAATGTACCAGCACGTAAAGATGTCTTATATAGTGGACATTCATATACATTAGTAGGCTTATACTCATCTGCGATCACTGGTTTCAACCAAATGCACGGTATATCATCGAGTAATTTTCGAGGTAAGGATTCTTCAACACTCATAGTATTACGATCAAATCGAGCGCCTTCCATATAGAGACCATAGATATATGCACCAATAGCTGGTGGTGAAGTAATTTCATGCTGCTCTTTAGCAGTCATTTCACATCCAATGCGTAATGTATCAACGGCAATTTTATACTCACGAGAGTATGTTTGTTTAACTGATGTCATAAATCCTTGAGGGAAAAAGAAACCTGGTAACCAATAAGTTGGACGAGGTCCGTCAGTTAACCATTTACCCATAAATGATATTCTACATAAGAAATCTTCAATCCATGAAGATAGTGGTTTGAGGCACGGATATCCTGCTTCTTCCCAAGTGGGTGGAATCTTTTGAAAGACGAAACAATTATACATAAGTTCCAATTCCGACGACATTACAACTTCACCTTTAATTGCTCGACGTAACTGATACAACGTGGATACCATTACCTCCATTAACCCATTAAAGCGAGATAATTCTTGACTTAAGAAAACACCTAGAGAAGTCATACTATCTCCAACCTTCTTAAATGTTTCAGGGTGTGCTTTACGGAAGTCAAATAATGGTGGCATACGATCTGATATCTTTGTGGCAATATCCATAACACGTGTATCTGACGTATCACCGCCGCCACCACCGCCACCACCGCTGCCTCCACCACAAGTCACGACAGAACTGATAAGATTTCCACTTTCCTTTTGTTGAAATGTTATTGCAGCATTATCATGTAATCCAAATACGTATGGTGCATCTTCTAGAGGTAATTGTCTTATGTAATCACGAACACCTTGAATATCACAAGGATCTGGTGCATAGTACACACCATCGGCAGTAAAGTTATATCGCTCATTTTCATCCACTATTTTTGGATCAAAATATTTTCGTAATATAGAGGCTATACTACGCTTATCCCATGTATCAGTAACACGACCACCATATGTAATCTGGGCAACAGAGACATTCAATGTCTCCCATGGAACATGATCTTGCTCTTCTACGTACATTCTAACTTGATTCATGGCAGCTTTCAAGTCACTTTGCATCCATTCATATGGTATATTCCAACCAACTGCACCAAATTTTCTTCTCTCTAATATTAATGCATTGAAAAACGCTGTGGCAAAGCATAATTTCTTATAAACGAATGGCTTCCCACAACTCTCGTACTCTTCGGCATTAATATCTAAAAATGTTCGCATTAAATTAGCACGTAAACCTCTTGGTGGTTCATTCGTTACTTTGATACCATTTTGAAGTACTGGTACTGGAAATTGTTGTGATGGCATAGATGTCAACCAAAGTCGGAAGGATGGATTTACCGTATCTGGTTCATTCTGCATTTTTTCAACAATTTGTTCTAGTTTTGCTAACCATGATACAGCTAAATGACAATTTTGTAGACATATCCAATCACCTTGACGTTGTGCGTTCTCAATTGCTCTTTCAGCAATTGGTCCTTGACCTTGGCCCAAACTAATAATGCGCAATCCGCTTCCTTTTTTACCTTTACTGTCTGCTAACGTAAGTAAATAATCCGTAGGATCAGCACCAGGTGATAATATAAATATTAATGGAGTAACTGCTATACTATCATTGTAACAACCTTCCAAATCAAATGGTGGAGATTGAATGAAGTATTCACCTATAGCATTACTAACGTAGCGACGGACAGCAAACATAATTTTGTCATCACGTATAACACGAACAAGTAATAAACGTTGAAATTCGTTTAATTTAGTTTCCCAATCACCAGGCAAGGTGTCATTATGAGGGGTTTCACTGACAAAGAATGCAACCCAAGAATCTTTATTTGCAGTAACACTATCACGAAATCCAGCAAATACTTTAGGTAAACTATACTCCAGCATAACAATATTTGCCCAAGTAGCGTCGGTAATACCAGATAAGTCAGTAGATACTAATGCCTCTGGCATTGGATACTGTTGTAATATATTTTTATCAGCGACAGCACCAACCATGAATAAAATCCACTCTTCATCACTTACTAAACCCGCCTTCATGTTGATTTGAGATACCATCATGAATGAATACAAAAGTTTGTCTTTTTCAAATAATCCACGACATACATTGGTGTACATGCTGCGAGTGATGTCCTCGATTAGGAGATCTAGACGCTCTTGTAAAACGTCTTTCTTTTCCGTTTTTTGCAACCTCAAAGTAACCAAATCTTTATAATATTGTAAGGAATATTGATACATTGGATCGATTAATGCTAGATTGGCCACAACAAAGTAAATAACGGATCCTCTTGTGGCGACAACACGATATCCTTCACGTGTTGTATTTATTTCAAGAGTAGTAGCTTCTGCTTCAGTTAATCGTTGATTAATGGCCGATGATGTTGTTTTACTTCTGGCTAGTGCATTAATAAGCTCTTCATCGTCTAAAATATTACCAGATGCTGCGGCTAACATAGACAAGATTTGTTCTTCAATTTCTAGTAATTGTTTTTGGTCATTAGCAATTGACACAACTAACTTATCTTTTCTTTCTTCTAAATCAGGTCGTTCATTTTTAATAACATCAACTAATAACTGGTCCTCTAATCCTTTCATTGTTACAGTGAAGTTGATAACTGTTACTTTAATACATACTTCCGGCATGTAATGAGGATTTGCTAATTTAGTTGTTATCATGAATTTAAATTCATCGCTATATGGAACGTCACTGTCACCTAGACGAATCAAATTTTGTCCAGCACGCTTAAAGATTTGCTTCAGCAACACAGGCTCTAACGATGGATCTAATTCTTGTCCAACATTTTCTAATAATACTGGAGCACCATAACGTATACCATTTTCAAGGGTTCGCAAGAAATCCTTTTCCGTTAGTTTTATGATTTGTAAATTGTTATTTGCATACATGTTACGCAACCATCTGTTCGCTTGTCCTTGAGGATCGATCATTAGAGGCCATCGTCGGCCCAATGTCGTTAACAAACCATTTTCACATGAAAAATCATCTGCAGGTAATCCATCAATCTGCCATCCTCTAACAACGACAGGTTCAGCCAATGCTTTTAGTAATGAGTAGCCCGATGAACAAGGAATTGATAATGACGTACAAGTTTCTACCCATTTGGTAACAATACGACGTCTAAATTGTGATGTAAATGGTCCAGTATAAGCTAAACATCCAGCAGCAAGACACATGTCTCCTACCAGATTCGTTAATGCGTGTTGTAAGTTAGTGACATTTTCTTGCCATCTAACCTTTTCTCCACCTAATCCACCAATTAATTGACCAGCACGTACTAGTTGTTTCTGTGCAACATCAGCTTTAGCTTCCAAGTCCGCTTTCTTTGCTTGTGTTTCAGATAACATCTTTTTCAATGATGCAACACGATCTAAAACCTCTTGTAATGCTTGCTGCTTCACAGAAAGTTCTGACATAACAACCGCTAATTGATCTTCAGCTTCTTTCAACGCAGCTTTCTTTGGCTCGATACCTTTTGCTACCTTATCATAGACAACCATTGCTCTGACCCACATGCATAAACACATTGCAGCACTACTTTGTTTCTTTATTTCATCTGGTAAAAATCGCGGATCGTTATAATACTTGATAACTTTGCCCATAATTTTCTTTGGAATATTATCTTTGTCATAATTCTTTAACTGTTCCATGAAATCCATTTGACTCATTAATTTTTTGGCTTCACCCCAATCAGGCTTGATGTCTAGTAAAATGCAAACAGCTTCTAGTGTGAATTTTACCATCTCAGGAGGATTGTTAAATGCTTTCATTTCAGTAATAGATTTCTTATCAAGTGCGTTCAATGCCTTTACTGCAGATTCATAGGCTGGCATAGCCTCGTCTAAATCGGTTTGGCAATCATCTTTAATAATCTTTACACTAGCAGCAACTTTATTTGCTTCCGCAACATCAACCTCGACTATTGCAGCCTGTGCATCAGCTGCTTTTTGATCTGCCGTTACTTGTACTAAAAGTTTGGCAGTTTCTTCAGCGGCTTTGGCTAATACAGGTTGCATTTCTGTTAATGAAGCTTCTAGTTTAGCAACAATTTCTTCCGTTTCTTTTAATTTATCAAGACCTATACGGTAGCGTCTCTCGTCAGCTGATATCTTACCTTGCTGTTTTTTGAGGATATCAACATACAACTTTATCAATTCCAAATATGATGTTGGTGTCGTGTAATTATACCTTTTTAATTCAGCATAATACTTACCAGTTTCAATCTCCACTGTGCGATGCATTTTGTTACACATATTTGATAAAGAATCAATATATTCACCGATACCAAGTTGAGCTGCTTGTGAATCAAAGATGCGTTGAGCAACAGAGAATAATGCATCCTCTGGCCATGCCGAAAACCAGTCAATTGTGCAACAGTTAACCAATGATGGAAACATACGACATCTGGAACGGAATCCTGCACCTATTGGTGACATACATAATACAATATGTAAGTTTTCTCGCACCAAATAAGTGTAATGTTGCAAAATGCTGTCACGTGTTTCTGGTTTGCCAGCAGCTTTTGCCAATGGTCGCACCATACCAACAATCTTTTCTAGTTCATCAGCAGCATATAAATTAGGTACTTCGCCACTGTTTAATATATTATTTATGTCCTCTAAAAATGTTTCGTTGACAATTTGCGTATCAGAGAACATGAAAACAGTTGGTTGATTTTTCCCTCCTGCAGTCATTAAAATATCTTTAAGATTATCATGCCATTCATTCATTCCATAACCTCTTGTTATTTCAATTTGTCGGCATCTATAATCAGCCATAAATGATGCCATACGTGTTAATGATTGTCTGCCACTTCCACCAACACCTACTAATAATGCATTACCTCTTGGTTGCGATAGCACTCTAGCAATCCTGGCAACATGATTGATAGCATCTCGGAAAAATACTAACTCCATACGTGAAGGAAAGGTGATATTATATTCATCAAGATACTCCATCAGCACACTGTAAACCTTATTGCGATCAGTTAGTTCTTGATATTCTTTGCCAACTCTTGTAAGGAAATCACCAAATATTGTTTCAGCAAAATCTTCAATTTTCCAATCAGAAGCTCCTAAATTATTGTGTAATTGATCGAGTAATGCATTATGAAACCACTTACGATCATCATCATTGATCAAACGGTCCATAAAAACGCGTTGACTTTCGTGACACCATAGCCTAATTAGACTGTTCTTGTCTGGTATATGCTTGGCTTTTATCATTAAAATGCCTTGAAATACTTTGCTTAAATCACGTAAGTTGAAGGTATAATGAGATCGTAGCGGAGTTGGTAACAAATCCTTTTGTATTTGGATATAGATGTTCACACTTGATGTAACCAAACTTTCGCTCATTTTCTCCAATGTAGGAGATGCTGTAAATAAGAAACCTTTTAGAATTGATGTAAATATACGATTCATACTAGATTCTGATAAATTAGTCAACCAAATCATATGGAAATGTCGTAATAAACGTGGAGATACTTCATTTCTACCACCACCTGGAGGAGCACAAGCAGCGGCACATACCACGTCTTTAACATTTTTAAAGAATAATTTTTGTACATCGTAGAAACCACCTTGATCAATAACTTGACGAAGTAATTCATTTGGTGGTTGAGCACCATATTTCTCAAGTGCGGGCATATTTAAGTCATCAATGAACAAAAACATTTTCTTGCCAGATGGTGCACCAAGTAAGTTCTTACGTTTTTTGTCTAGTTTGGTCTCTAATACATCACGTAAATTGGCTGGTTTTGTTTGTGCCGAATAACCAACAACATAAGAGACAACTGATCCAGTATTGACCATATCATTCAAAAATGAATTGACGACAACACTCTTACCAACACCGGTTTCTGCCATAAGTAGAACATTGTAACCAGCATTCATTAACGTATTTAACATGTATCTGTATCTCGTAGTGTCCACAGTTGGAACTAAAATAGAGAAATATGGTAGGCTGTTATCATATTTGAACGTTGGCATCATACTTAACCAAGTCTTGACTTCCTTGGAGTACAGATCTACATAGTAATCATATGGGCTATCCAATAGTGACAAATATTTACTGGAAATTACATTGGTGAATCTTGTGCGGATCCAATCTGCAAATTTCTGTCGACTGGCATCAACAATGTTGCCTCCAATAGTCCATACGAAACACCATATCAATAGACAGTTGATTAGATCGTTGTCTTGGGCAAGTAACTTGACTTCAATTTCTCCTTCCCCTTTGTTGGAAACTGTTAACCTAGATGCAAACAAGTTAAGTAAACAAGCAGCAAGTTGGTTATCACTTGTGGCAACTTTTTCATGACATTCATAACGAATAAATTCAATTGCTGCACTTAGATGATCTTCAACCATTTTGCAAACTTTATTAGCCGCGGTCGAGCCAATCAGTTCTTTCATTGTTGTATTGCCCCAACTGGTGATAATAGATGATGTTCCAAC
>JACCDO010827592.1_pt1 | contig 10100 bp, 7 predicted proteins | sample 7446101 | NCBI WGS metagenome assembly JACCDO01 (sample SAMN15323440, study PRJNA562643) | freshwater metagenome | isolation source: river surface water | place: USA:Blue River Watershed | collected 2017-08-16
CCGGAGGCATAGTTGGTTGATTACTGTCTCCGCTGCTATTATTTGTTGGAACAAAACCATTTTGGCTTGCAGCAGTTGATGGTGCACATAAAACACCATCCGCACTAGTTACATTGTATGTAGTTGAAGAAGATGTAACCTCTTTGGATGGATTTACCGCAACTTCAGAGTAGTTAATACGTTTTAAACTATTCGTATTGGGGTTTGTATAAGTAATACCTTGTGTTCCCCAAGTTGTGTTGCGATTTGTCCAAGAACCTTTTGCAATTTGAGCATAACGCTGTTTTTTTGTAATGTCTGCACTATTTTTTTTGTATTGAAGAATATTGCCTTTTTTTAGAACCGAAAGTTCATATGCTAAAGCATCAGATGATACATATTGTTTTAAAAACGGTACATATACAACTTTACCATTTATAACAGAAGTTTCAAAAATACAACGATTTTCATAACGATACCACTCCTTCGTTGGATGGGGATTGTAGTTATTGCCTAAACAAGACATTACTATATTTACTTTAGAATACTATTTATATTTATCAATAATAATTGTAAATATAAATTATCAATTAACTATTACTATTTAAGGATTGAACTGGTCACCCGAACCATAGAAATACCATCTTAGTGATAGATAGTCTGGATATTTCAACACCATAGATTTATTCTTAGAACTCATTTTAGTGTTTGCTCCTTTCTTTGTTAAAGAACTAATTTCACTTGTACCTAATGAATAACTAAAGTAGCGCAAATCTGAAATGTATCCATCAAAACCACCATTCATTGCAACATACACATCTCCGTAGTTTTGTTTAGGCACACCAATTAATTTTACACTTTTTGTAATAGTTCCGTTGATATAAACATCTAATAAAGTGTTTTTGCAACGAAGAATTACATTTACCCACTTGTTAATAGGAATATTGGGAATAATTATTTCTTCATTAATTGTGTCGTATGTATTCATTATAATGGTTAATTCATTAGAGTTAGGAGAAATATACATACCAGGCGCATTATTTGGGAAGTTTAATCCACTAGTAGAGTTAATTCCGTCATTTCCTTTATGGAAAATATGACGGTACTGACCAGATAAATATTTCAAGTCATTAATATAAATCCAAACAGACCAAGAAAACTCAATACCATTAGGCCCATTTACAGAACGAGGAACAGTAGTTGAATCACTTACGTTAGGATCTTGTGGAATAACAATAAGTTGTTTAGCATCAACCATTCCATCAATTAATAATGGATTATTATTTACATTACTGAAGAAATAACTTAATAGTCCAATACTAAGTTTTAAAACTATAATAAATATAAAGATAACTAAAAGGATAAAGGAAAATTTGGCAACTAAACTATTAGAATTCATAAAGTCTTTTATACCACTCCCCCTTCCAGTTGAAGAACTATTTTGTTGTCCATTAAACATTATCGTATTATATATATATTATACATAAGAAAAAGCAAAAATACTAAATTGAATAAATAATTTTTATTCAATTTAAAATTTATTTTAATATTATTACTAAATTAAATAGTGTAACTACTGGTTTCATTACCAGCACTATCAGTGGTAGAAAATGTAACTTTGAATGAAGAACCAAATAAGTTGTTCAAGAAACTTGCTCCATAACCATCTTGATAAATATTCCAAGCAGTCTGAGGGTCAGTTGCATTAGGATAATATACAAATTTTGAAGTCCAACCAGCAAATCCACCAACTGGAGTAACATAAACATTTGCATCAGATGTTATTTTTGCAGTTCCCGGCAAAACACAAGTATTTACTAATTTACCATCCAAATATATGTCTAAAGTACGACCGTATACACTAATTAATAAATTACACCAAGATTGTATAGGAACATTTGGAACACTACAAGTATGAATAATCGCGGCAGATGATGGGTCAACAGAGTCATCGCTAGTATAAGCAGTACTTGATTCAGAGTAAACAGTCAGTGCTACTGTTAAATTATTTTCAACAGCACCAAAAGTTACTAAAGGACAAGGATTAGAACCATATTGACCTAATGAATAAGTTCCTAAACCAAGTGTATTTGCTGTAGTTGTTGCGGTATTACTAGTTGATGATGTAGGAGTAGAGACTCTTCCAAACAATACTTTATTTTGACCATAGTTGTAATTCCAGTCATCTATATAAAACCAAATAGAATAAGTAAAGTTACTAGACTTCGCACCACTTGAAGTAGTAGACAAGTTTTGTGCACTAATAGTTTGCATTGTAGTTCCAGAAACCAATCCGGTCGCTGTTGTACTAGATGAACTCATATATCTAACAATAATGTACAACAAAATAATTACAATTATAATAAAGAAAATTACTTTAAACTCCATAATATATATTAATTAAAGATATTTTATTTTATATTCAACATATTTTTGAAGAATATAAAATAAATTATTTAGATCCCTAAAATTATATAGTTTGATTATCACTGTTTCCCATAAAGTACCATTTTAAAGATAAATAGTTTTGTTGATATGGATTTAATTCAGTCAATTCTTTTACTGCTTCACTTGTTTTTGCAGTAGACACGTCAGTTGCAGTATCAATAGCAGTTTCAATTGTAGATGTTTCAAACGAAGTCGTTGGAATTTTCACATAATCATTTTTAGCATCAAAGACAGTTACTTTTCCACCCACTATCGGAGGAGTGCTATTTTTCACTAAATTATATAAATAGTAAATTTGCATTATTGACATGGGGTTTTTGAAATAATTCACATTACAAATACTTCCATAAAGTCCGTTGTTTGTCCCAACTACCAAATTATCAAATTTCATATACGGAACAACTTCAATATGAGTTTTCACCAATTCAGCATTATAAAATATATCAAATGTTCCTCCATTATAGTTGATAATAATATTGTTCCACTTTTGCAACAAGATATCACTTCGTTCATAAAGAATTACATTTCCATTTTCATCATATTTTGATTTTTGCGATAAGTAGTTAGTAGAATCGTCGGTTTTATCAACATCTATTTTCATTGTAACTCTTAAAGTATTAGTAACCGGATTATACAGAATATTTGGTTTGTCTCCGTAGTTCAAAACAGAAGTATAATGATTACTTCCTTGATTTGTGTGTGGTTTATAAGAGTCCAAATATAACCAAAATGACAAACCAAATTTATAGTCAAAATGATCAGTTTGGTTCAAGTTTTGGTATGAACCCAGCACTTTTTCACTATTAATACTCACTGGGTCATTTAGTAACAAAAGACCGCCTTGTTTTGAGGCTTTCACGCTTAGATATGGGTATATAATAAAATAAAACAAGTAGAGAAAAATAATAAAAAATAACATACCAATGTGTTTGGAAGATGCTTCTGCTGTTGCTGTTGCTGCTGCTTTGTTTGCAGTTGCACCAGTAGCACCGGTAGCACCCGTTTTTTTGAAAAACCCAGATATTCCGGGTATTTTTGGTAACGTGTCGTATATTTTTTCTACTATAGCATAAACTAAACAAGGAATGTAGAAGATAACACCCACTATAAGACGTAACAATGGGCTTTTTCTATAAAACTGGGTGATGGATAAAAATTTATATATTAGACCTAACATTGTCATTAACATCAGCAAATTTACAATAAACGACATCACATTGGAAGTGTTGTAAGCATTAGTTATACTGATAGAAAACCAAACGACTAATAATATTATAAAGGTAATTATAAAAAATGCACCAATTGAGTTAAACAATCCCGGAGATATTGAATCTATTTGTTGTTTAATAACACTTAATGGAGCGTCATTGAAAACAGTCAAACATAAAAATAAAAAACCAATACTGATAAGCAATATAAAGAAAGTCAATACTGAACCCGTTGAATAGTTGATATATTTACTTAGTTCATTATTCAATAAAAGAATGAATGTCACAAGACAAATATATAAAATAATAACATTTACTTGAAAAGTATCTTTAGTAATAAACTTGCGTTGTATATCAGTTGCGTTATATACACCTTTGTAAAATAAATAGCCTCCTATAGTAAAAATGAATGGAAATATATAGTATGCATGTTTAGTCATAAAGTCTTTACTCACATAATTGAATACAACTATTAATATAATAATAAATAATATTAACGCAAAATGTATAGGATTAAAAAACATTGCTTTTCCAACCTTGAAAAATGAAAAAAAGAGTCCTAATAAAAAAATTGTAAATAAAAATGTAACAATGGTCATAGTCATATGCTTTTTATTATTGTCTTGTATGGTGCTGGCACCTAAAGATATAATGATAATTAAATAAATGATTCCTTTAATAATTAGTGCGTAGTTAATACCAGTTGAACCTAAAGGAGAAGGTGTCGTTGTTGGTGAAGGACTAGACGAAATCATAATAAAATAAGGATACTTATACTATATAAATATTAAAATAAATAATTATAACACAATTATTGTAATTATTTCATCATTTTAGAAAGTTAAAATTTAATTCATATTTTCCATTGCGGTTTTTTGTCCGTGACATTCGCGACATAATGCAATTAAATTTTCTACATTGTTTCCACCTCCATGTTCAAGACGAACAACGTGATCAACTTCAAACCAAGCGGATAGTTTTTGTCTACACTTACCACATTTCCAGTCTTGCATAGATGCTACATATTTTTTCTTCGTTTCACTTACAGAACGCTTGGTTGCTTTTCCACTGCCTCCCATCATAGCACCAGCACCTCCAGACCCTAAAATTTTTCTCTCATACATATTCTGTTGAGGATTTATTTGTTGGTTTAAATTTCCCATAAAGGTAGAAGAAAAGTCATCTCCTTCAGATTGTTGGGTAAAGTCAATAATAGGTGAAATCATATCCATGGAAGACTTGTCAATTGGCATATACTTGATCATATTGTTGGCGTGTAAAAGTATATTTTTACATTTTGCTGGATTGCGTTTAATCAACAAATAAAAAGAAATACCAAGAAGAGCAATAAAGCCCATTGTATAATATTTCTTATAAGACATTAATAGTTTGGTATATTTTCCATTATGGTACGTGTTAAATATGAAAAACACAGTTAGTCCAATAATTAATAATTCTAATTTCATTTTGATATTATAAAATATACAAATATTATTTTTATTTTATATGTAGCTTTCTAAATGGTTGAAATTTTACTATTTGACTTTTTCGTTTTGCTTTTACTTGTTGTTTTTTTCTTTTCACTTATAGTTTTTTTTTCGCTTTTTTTCTTTTTGATGTTGGTTCTGGATATGGTGCTTGAACCAAAATCATCCGAGTTGAATGAAAAACTATTTACTTGACTGCTTGTTTTTCTAGTATTAAATTCTTTTTTCAAGTTATTATTCAACAACGGTTCTATATCCTCTAGAATAGAAACTAATTTGTCAATATCAATTGGTTTATCGCTAGACTCAATTAATAAAAGATATGCTTCTTTAACTTTATTTATTAATTTTAACTGATTGGGTTTTATTTCACCGTTGTTTTTGTCAATGATGAAGTCAACAAGAGAGAAATAACAAGTAGTAAACCCCCATACATCAATATTTTTGAGAAAAACATTTTCAAAATAGTCGTGTAGGTTAAATTTTCCGTTTTCAATATACTTATATAGTATCTGAGAGATGTACTCAAAAATATAGTGAAGTGTATAGTTAAATTCAATAAGTTCATTTTTATAACTTGTATCAATATTAATAAGGTCATTTTCAAATAAAACAGTAAATATTGTATTTATTTTTTTCAAGTGGCCGATTCCTCTCTCATTTATCCAAAACAATACATAGTTAATGACGAATGAACGTATATCTAAGTAACTTGGTTTTGGATTATTTTTCAAAAATTTACTGCATAGCTTGGTAAATTCGGAATTAAATAACACATTTGAGTATGGGATATTGTATTGAAATGGACGATGGGTTAAAACACTTGGGATTCTCTTTTCTTTATGATATGTGGTAGATAATCCCCAGTCAATAATTCTAGTTTTAAGTTGTTCCTCTTTATCACTGACTAGAATATTTGAGTCCTTCAAGTCACAATGATAAACGTCTTGTTGATTCATAGGAAGAATACCCTTTTTTAAAAGTTGGATTAGTGTATGATTTAACAGTTTCATTTTTGAAATACTAAATTCTTTTTTTTCAATAAAATCATCAATATCAACTCCTCCATAAGGCATATTTAAACTCATTAACTCATCGATTTGATTATTTACAGTTGTTTCACTATAATTTTTTTTTGTTAGAGCGCTACACTTTTCATCAAAATCTACCAAATCTTGTTTAGTTAATTCTGTTGGTTTGCATAAACTGAATCCTTCCACTAAAAAATAATCCGAATAGTTGGGAATGTTACGCAACATTTTTTTATATTTTTGAATTTCATTATATTCGTGTTTGGCGTATTTTTTCAACATCAACTTACTGATACTATCATTACTTGGAGAATTACTGTCACATTTTATGGAAGGTTTAAAAATACAACCAAAACCTCCAGAGGCAATCACGCTTCCTCCGACCATTTCTCTCTTCTTTGGAGTATGGTTTTTTCTAGTGTGATTTTTTCCCAAACTCCCAAAGTTTTTATAACTTTTTCTCTCTTTGTAGTTTATTTTTAAAGTCATTGTATATTAATAATTTCCTATTATATTCAAATATTTTTATTTATTGTATAAATAAATAATCGCAAATATAAAAACAACCAAAACAAAAAGATAAATTAATTTATTTTTTAATTTATTGAACTCCTTGTATTTTACGTCCTTCGGTTTGTAGTGTTCATAGTATGACTCATAAAACTTACTTAATGAAATTTTGGGTTTTTCTAATTTTTGATTTATTTTATTGTGTATGAACCACATCCACCGAATAAAAGAATCCCTCGTATCAAGATAAGGAGTAATTGGATATTCGTCTAATAATTTACTAAAATAAGTTGATATGGATTCAATTGGAATAAACATAGGAATATTTTGAATAAACTCATAATATTTTTTTTTGGTAATGCTATTTGGTCTAAGAGGATAACAAATAGAAATTGTATGAAGAAAGAACCAGTAGTGTGGTCCCCAAACGGCTGGATCTAAACCCATTTTTGTAATTACAATAAAATAATATTAAAAGATAATTGTTTAAACATATAGTTTGTTATAATTATAACTGAATATATGAATAATAATAATATTTGTAATAATTGTGGAAAACAAGGACATTTGTTTCATCAGTGTAAATTACCAATCACCAGTTATGGTATAATTGTATTTAGACATAGTGATAAAGGATTGCAGTTTTTAATGATTCGTAGAAAAGATAGTTTTGGATATATTGATTTTATACGGGGGAAGTATGTTTGTTACAATGTTGAACAAATACAACAAATCGTGGATGAAATGTCGGTTCGTGAAAAGGAACGTTTGTTATCTGAAGGGTTTGAAAAACTCTGGAAATTATTATGGGGAGATTGTAAAATGCAATACAAAGGAGAGGAAGTTGCGTCACTAAAAAAATATGAGTTAATAAAAAACGGTATTATATTGGATGATACAAAAATAACTTTAGAGGAAATTATAAAAAACAGCACTACAAATTGGGAAGAAACTGAATGGGAATTTCCTAAAGGAAGAAGAAATTTTCAAGAAAAAGATATTGAGTGTGCATTAAGAGAATTTGAAGAAGAAACTGGATATTCAAGTAAAAGTTTGAGTGTTATTGAAAATTTGTTGCCTTTTGAAGAAACCTTTATAGGTTCAAATCATAAATGCTACAAACACAAATATTATTTGGCTTACATGAGTGATACAAGTGATAAAGAGTGTTCAATGGAAAATTTTCAAAAGTCAGAAGTAAGTAAGTTAGAATGGAAGACGGTAGATGAATGTTTAGAATCAATAAGACCTTATAATTTAGAAAAAAAACAATTAATAATCAATATAAATAAAGTATTACAAGAATATAGATTATATACATAATATATAAGAATGGAAGAAACAAGGGATAATATAAATTTAAAAGATGAATATGATATAAAATGTGAGGATAATAAATTTCATAAAAAATGTAACAAGTTTTTATTAAAAAAAGAGTTATTGGAGAGAGAAGAACTTGCGGAAGAACCAGATGCACATAAAGAATTGTATCCCAACTTGAACGATCCTAATTTTATAATAAAAATAGCAGAAAAACAAGAGTTTAATGACAATAAATATGACGGTGAAATATACGATGTCAAAAAGTATTCAGAGGTACTGAATAACGCTGAGTTTGAACTTGCACCTCATCAAGTTTTTGTAAAAAATTTTATGTCTTTCCAGACACCATATAATAGTTTATTGTTGTATCATAATTTAGGAACCGGAAAAACGTGCAGTGCGATTGGTGTAGCAGAAGAAATGCGTGACTATTTAAAACAAATGGGAATATCCAAACGAATAATTATAGTGGCGTCTCCGAATGTTCAAGATAATTTTAGGCTACAGTTGTTTGACGAGAGAAAGTTGAAACTGGTGGACGGTTTGTGGAATATACGTTCTTGTACTGGAAATAAGTTGCTCAAAGAAATAAATCCGATGAATATGAAGGGATTAAGTAAAGATAAAATTATAAGTCAGATAAATACATTAATTAAAAATTCTTATTTATTTCTAGGGTATATTGAGTTTGCTAACTATATTGAAAAAATACAAAATATTAAAGAGGGAGAGTATAAAAGTGAAAAAGACAAACAAAAAAAATCAATACGTAATTTGAAATATGAGTTTGACGAAAGGTTGATAATTATAGACGAAATCCACAATATACGTGTATCTGCAGACAGTGATAATAGAAGAGTTGCTGAAAAATTATTGACTTTAGTAAAGTCAGCGGATAATTTGAGGTTACTGTTACTATCTGCAACTCCAATGTATAATAATTACAAAGAGATTGTTTGGTTGTTGAATTTAATGAATATAAATGATCGTCGTGGTGCAGTAGAAGTAAGTGATATATTTGATGCAAATGGTGATTTTAAAAAGAATGACAAAGGAGAAGAAACCGGAAAGGAATTACTAATACGAAAAGCAACTGGATATGTATCTTTTGTTCGTGGTAATAATCCATATACGTTTCCATACAGAATTTATCCGTCAACATTTTCACCACAAAACACATTTAAAAATACAAGTGGTATGAAATTTGACAGTTTTCAATATCCCAAGTATCAGATGAACGGAAAACCAATAGAAGATGAGTATGTTATGAAAATATTGGATGTTTATTTAACAAAAATTGGTCAGTATCAGTCGTATGGTTATAAATATATTATAGACCAGTTACGTAATAAAAAAATATCAATTACCACAAAAACGGGTATTATAAGAAACATGCCAAATTTTGAAGAAATGGATACTTTTGGATACACGTTGTTAATGTTACCGTTGCAAGCGTTGAATATAGTTTATCCAATGGAAGGATTAGAAGAAACAGATATAATGACGATTCGTGAATTTTCTATTAAAAACAGTAAGTCAACTCACGCTCCTTCTTTGAAAGAGTATAAAAGAATAGAACAAGGCGAAAAAATAACTCCAAAGTCAAAAAAGTCAAGGGTAGAATTGCTTGTTGAAGAAGAACCAGAAGTACAAGTTGAAGCAAAAGAAGTAGAGTTAGTGCAACAGCCATCAAGTGAGCCATCTGTTTCTACTTTTGACTATGAGTCTCAAGTGGTTGAAAAAAAAGGTGGTAAAACATCATCATCCAAGTCAGAAGAAAACGTAGTTTATATAAACGCAGACGACATTACTGGAATTAAAGGGTTGAAAAGAATGATGAAATTCTCTGACTCTAAAAAACCGCCAGAAAAAGGTTCGTTTGAATATAAACAGCAAACATTAGAAAAGTATGGTGCCGTTTTTTCAGTTGAACAAATTGGGAAGTATAGTTCAAAAATTAAGAGCATATGTGATAACATAATGAAATGTGAAGGAATTGTGCTAGTATATTCTGGTATGATAGATGGTGGATTGATACCAGTTGCGTTAGCACTTGAAGAAATGGGATTTTCTAGATATGGTAAAAATACAAAATCATTGTTCAAGGAACCACC
>JACCDO011276277.1_pt1 | contig 10100 bp, 9 predicted proteins | sample 7446101 | NCBI WGS metagenome assembly JACCDO01 (sample SAMN15323440, study PRJNA562643) | freshwater metagenome | isolation source: river surface water | place: USA:Blue River Watershed | collected 2017-08-16
TATTTGATTTTTATTCAAAACATTTGTTTCGTAAGTTGAAATTTGGACGACATATCAATATCAAACGTAACGAACAAAAGATGATAAGCGATTTTAAGAAGATGTATGGTAATCCAGATGAGGTTGTTATTTGTATTGGAGATTGGGAACAGCGACAGCAAATGAAATACAAAGAACCAACATTAGGAATAGGAATGAGAAGTTTGCTTCGTAAAAACAAATACAATGTGTATTTGGTAGATGAGTTTAGAAGCAGTTGTAAATGCTCCAAATGCGATGGAGGAGTATGTGAGAAGTTTATGATAAGGGAAAATCCCAGACCAAATAAAGATGATATGAGGTTGGTTCACGGACTACTACGCTGTAAGAGCGGTTGTGGGTCGTGGAACAGAGACCGCAATGGTTCGTCTAACATCTATAAGATAGCATACCAAGCAATATATAAATTGGAAAGACCGAGTTATCTATGTAGAACAAGTAATCAAGCAGTTTTAACGAATTGCTATAAACAAAATATATACAAGGTATGAAAAGACCTAAACTTTGAATAATTTAATTCGTATTTTTGTGCGAACTTAAATCTTCAAAGGTGTATAACTAGACATTACAATATTCATAAAGAAAAAATTCTAAATAAACTGGATTTTACGCAATATTTTTACAAATGGCGTAAATATCTTTTTGTGTTGGTAATAATTAATCAGTAAAATGGATATAAATGAATTTCAATGTATTATTATAATAGTACGATGGGAAAATATTCTCTACAAGATTTTAACACTATTATATTTAATGGCTTTGATTTTAAATTAGACGATAATATCGTCAATCAAATCAATGAACTGGCTGCGCAAGTAGGTTCACCCACTTATATTAAAACACCCGTTTTTCAAAAAAAAGATAGGACCGCCGCGCCGTCATCTAGCTCAAGACATAACAAACGTGACAAATATGAATCAGGTAGTGCTAATGTGGTGTTTAACGCAACGAAACTAGTACAAAAAACGGGTCTGGACGCGGACATTGACTTGATTCGTTCTTATTTGAACAAGATTACCGACAAGACCTTTGTAGATATGAAAAATAATATCATCACGTTATTGGACAAATTAATTGAAACCGACCATATCGAACAAGCGGAGCTTATGCGTGTTAGTTTGTATTTATTCGAGTTTGCATCGACCAATCGTTACTTCTCCAAGTTGTATGCTGATTTGTATACTGAACTAGTAAATAAATATGAAAGCATGAGACATACCCTTGAAGAAAGCTTTCATTCTTTCTTAGAATTATTCACCAATATTGAATATGTCGACCCGAACGTGGATTACGACAAGTTCTGTGTCATTAATAAAACAAACGAAAAACGTAAAGCCTTGAGCGCATTCTTTGTTAACCTATGTGCAAATAAACTCTTGTCCTTTGACAAGTTGGTCGATTTAACCTGTATTATGGTGAACAAGGTGATTGAATATGCGCCTCAAACGGATAAAAAAGCCCACGTAGACGAGTACACTGAGAATATTGCTATTTTGTATAATAATAATGAATATGCTGTTGTTACAGATAAACTGATTGATGGAATAACCATTACAGAGACTATTAAAAAATTGGCTACGAGTAAGGCAAAGAGTTATCCTAGCTTGTCGAACAAATGTATATTCAAATATATGGACATGGTGGAAATCTAAAGCGTCGTTGCATCAATTGCGTAAATATATAATATAACATTTCTTATATTTGTTATATTATGGCACATCACATAGAAAAGGTATTTTATATCAATCTAGACCGGCGAACTGACCGACGCGACCTCATTGAAATGGACCTTGCAAAAATCGGCCTAGCCGCCGAACGTTTTGTAGGAATTCCATTTGAGCCTGGCATCGTTGGTTGCGGCAAGTCACATTTAGCCGTTATGAAAATGGCAAAAGAGCGTGGATACAAGAATGTCTTGATTTTGGAAGATGATTTTACCTTTTTGGTCTCTAAAGAAGAGTTGGATGTTGCATTGGAGAAGTTTTTCAGTAACGTAAAGGAATATGATGTGTGTATGTTGTGTTGCCAAAATATGGTTGAAACGCCTACTAGACCCATGTCCTTTTTAAGCAGGTTGGTGGAAGCAAACAATGCATCAGCTTATATTGTAAATGGCGCCTATTTAGATCGGTTGATAGAGCTTTATGAATGGGCGCTCCCATTGTTAGAGCAAACAGGTGAGCACTGGAATTATGCAAACGACCAAGTCTGGAAGGTATTGCAGCGCAAGGACAATTGGCTTTGCTTTAATCCGCGACTAGGCAAACAGCGCTCCGGGTATAGTGACAATGCAAAGGCTTTTATGGACTATGAAAAATAAGATATCCATAATTCATGATTTAGTAAAAAAAATAAAAATTTATATATCTATTTGTATATGAACAAAACCAAAATATCATTTGGACCTCTAATTATAGTGCTTGTTGCGTTTGGAATTCCATTGTATATGATTAATAAATACGGGTTCATGGGATATGCACAACAAGAACAAGAACGGAGGCAAAAGAGAACACAGAAAATGGCATCAGCAATTGGCTTATAATATAATCTACTATGATAATATACATGAACGAGTTGAAAAAAAGATTCCTTTTATTTTTGTTTGGATGTATTGGGATTAGACTACTTTTTGTGTATGTTTCCAAAAATATTGGTCTGCAATACTTGCCCATCTTGGGGTATTTGGCCTTGTTACCCATGTTCGGTTTTATTTACATCTATTTGACCGGCTCTAGAAAAACCGGCGCAGAAGTTTTCGGGGATAAAATATGGTGGAATGATTTAAGACCTGTTCACGCTCTACTCTATGGTCTATTTGCATATCATGCAATACACAAGGCGCCATTCTCGTGGATATATTTATTGGTTGATGTTATCATTGGATTTTTTGCCTTTATGATATATCACACCATGTGTGGTGATTTTGCTAATTGGTAATGGATTTTTTTCGTAAAATTATAGAATATATAATGTCGGTTATATATAGTGTAATATGACACGGCAAAATGCCATATTTGTAATTGCAGGTAATGCTAGAACATTTGTCGAATGTATTAATAGTTGTTATAATAATCTTATTTTAAAATTGTTTGAAGGACTTGACTACAATATTTATATATATTTATATTTGAAATTGATTGACTCTGGTCCAAGAGGCATTGATGGACATAATTTTACTTATAAAACAACAGATCAGGATACTATTCTTCAAAAAATACAAGATCTAAAAGATACATATCCTGATATATGTATTGAATATAAAATAATAGACACTAACGAGATAACAGACGACGAATTACTTTCTCAAGTAAAAGATCGGGACTTGTATCATACGTATTTAAACACGGATAGTAAACTATTACGAGCTATGCATTGTCATTATAATTTTGAATGCTGTGGTAAATATATATTAGAAAAAGAAAAAGTCATGCAAACAAATTTTAATTACATTATTTATACACGCCCAGACATATATTTTACACGTCAATGCGGTCCAATAAATGTTTATAAATTAAATTCATTTATAATGATGGGATGTGTAGATCCTTGTGTGAGTTGTTATACAGATGACCTTGTTGCAGTTATACCGCGTAATCATTTAGATGTGTTTTTCTTTGGAAGAATGAATATATATAGACATAATACAACTACTAGGTTTGGCATGGCAGAGGAAATATATTGGTATAATATTCCACGTAACCCATCCAGATTAGGAAAATATTATATAAAACGACAAAATGTAAATGTTACCTAAAATATCCACTTAAAGTTGTTCCATTGTAAATATACAAATATGAGCAATGAAATGAAAGATGAAATGCATGATAATCCTGAATATATGAATTATATAGTCGACGAAATTAGCAATAAACCCGAAGAGTTAAATTTGAACGCATTCTTAACCGAATTTGAACAAATGGACATCGCCACTCATGATAATCAAGCGTCTAATGACTATTTCCTTGCGCAAATGAGCGAATACGACATGAACTATAACTTGAAACAATTGTGCATGATTTATGAATATTATAATCTTGGTAAGGTATCCAAACTAAAGAAGGCGGATATTATTCAAGCGATAGTATTATTTGAGCATGAGTTAGATAATTATGATATAGTCATGCGGCGTCAACAACTTTGGCATTATCTGGAAGAGTTAAAAGCGGATAAATTTATGAAGCGTTTTATTTGGTCGGCATAACAGGAAAAAGAAAAAGGAAATATTCAATACAAAAAAAGTATTAAATATTTATTAATATCCATATAAAATATAGTAGTATGGTTTTATCAAAAATAGATGATAGCATTAGTTATCCGGAATTAAAAAAAGTATATCCAGAGGATTCCCAAATGGAGGCGGACTTGTACGAAATTCAAGTGCATAACGTGGATATTATTATCGCGGTTGGAAAGGTTCGCGATACGTTCAAAAACAAGGGCATCGTATATTATCCCGTTTATTTAGTGAAGAAAAATAAGACTGCAACACAAATCGGCGTTTATGAAATGTTAGAAAGCAATCAACTTCGGTATTTAGACAATCATAATAATTTAGATGTTGAAAAGCTGGATGAACCATTGATATATACATTTGTCACGCCAACTATGATTGAAGCAAAGCGCATGGTACCCGAGGCAGAGGGCGTGGATGCCGTTACCAAGGGTGAAGCCAAGAAAAAGAAGCCGCGTAGTGACCTTGAAGAAGGTGAGATAGATGAAGAAGCGGGGTCGGACGCGGAATCGGTATCTAGTGAAAAGGCTATTGCAGTTGTAACAGATGCTAATGTGATCATCCCTGCAGAAAGACAAGATATATTTATTCTTACTAAGGGCGTTACCATTCCTGCATTATTGGAAAAGGAATCCAAATCACAGGCCAAAGATATACGAGAGAAATACAAGGAGGCCAAAGACCACCTCTGGATTCAGAAAGTCATGAAGAATCCCAATTATGGTATTATTGATAATGAAGGCGACGGAGATTGCTTGTTTGCCACCATTCGTGATGCGTTCTCTCAAATTGCCCAGCAGACTTCTGTTGCAAAACTGCGAAAAAAGTTGGCGGAAGAAGCCACGATGGAACTTTTTACGAATTACAAGGAAATGTTTGACATGTATAATTCTGAACTAATAAAAGAAACCGCCAATGCCAAGGAATTGTCCAAGCACTATGTAAATATCAAAACCAAGTTCTCCAATGTCTTGGACCGGAATGAGCAAAAACAGCTGGTTGAAAACGCCAAACAAGTCAAGACGCAACATGATGACCTGGTTCGTTCCAAACAAGTAACAGCACAATTGTTAAATGAGTTCAAATTCATGAAGGGCATTGATACCTTGGAAAAATTCAAGCAGAAAATAAAGACCTGTGAATTCTGGGCGGAAACATGGGCGATTTCCACGCTGGAACGCATCTTGAATATCAAATTTATACTCTTGTCTAGTGAGGCCTATCACGCAAAAGACCTGGATAATATTATTCAATGCGGACAACTAAATGATACTATTTTGGAAAATAAAGGCGAATTTCGTCCGGAGATGTACATTATAGTAGAATATACTGGTTCCCATTATAAATTGGTTTCGTACAAGGAAAAACAGATATTTACCTTTGCGGAGATTCCGTATGATATTAAAAAGTTGATCGTGGACAAGTGCATGGAACGTAACGCCGGCCCCTTTGCAATTATCCCCGATTTTATCAAATTTAAAGATGCGCATTCCTCTAAATCATCTGGGGTAGCCGAAACCAAATACGAGGAATTGACAGAGGCCAAATTACGAGGCATGTATGATGATAGTATTGTCTTTTCTTTTTATAATAATTCTGCTGCCAAACCATTGCCAGGAAAAGGATCGGGAGAGAAAATACCCAAGGACGCCGTCAAAGAGTTCACCGCGTTGGCAATTATTCCGGATTGGAGAAAGAAATTGGCCAACACATGGCTAGAACCCTTTACATTAGACAATCATCAGTGGTCCAGCGTGGAGCATTATTATCAGGCATCCAAATTTAAGAAAAATAATCCGGCCTTTTATTTGAGTTTCTCTCTTGATTCAGGAACGGACTTGTCTAAAGATGTAAGCATGGCCGAGGGATTCGGCGGTGCCAATGGGAAATACAAGGGCAAATTGGTTCGTCCTAAGGAGGTCGTAGTGGACCCTGATTTTTTTGGGCCGCGTAGTGAAAAGGAGTTGTATGATGCTCAGTATGCGAAATTTACGCAAAATGAGGATTTATTGAAGTTGTTGTTGGCCACGAATAATGCAAAGCTTGTTCAACACAAACGATCACGTGAGCCCGAGATTTATGAGTCTTTGATGTTGGTTCGTGATAAAATACGGAAGGAATTGTAATTATCTTTACATAGTGTAGGCATGCTTCCAACCTTGAATATTTATGGGAAAATACATAATGAAAATGCATATAAAGTAGTTATATCACAAAGCTTTACTGGTCTTTGTAATCAATTATGGTCTATTGTATCTGCAATGATAATTTGCATTAAAGAAAAAATAAATGTATTAGTGATTGATAAATTTTTACTAAATATTCATACTAAATTATATTCTCCAATTAGCAAGATACTTTCCTTGCCATGTATGAACATCTTTTTAGAAAAATACAAACTTACTTTACTTGATGGTTATCAAATAGTAGAGAGAAACTGGCCAAATTTGAAAGTATTAAAATTAGAATGGCAAGTACTACATGAACCTGCAAATAAGGCCCTCAAGACAGAGATTTTTCATAATATACGATTCACGTCTTATATCGTATTACCTGCGTTGAAATTTGTAAAAGACAATACGGGGAACTTAAAAAAAGGCACTATCAATGTCATTCATTTGCGCATTGAACAGGACTGGCTTGACCATGTATCATTACACAGCAACCCACGCATTTCACCAGAGGCTGTGAAGGGACAAATTGCTAGTAAGTATATTGATTCTATTCAAAGATATATACGCAGGGACGAATTAACATTTGTTTTAACCGGCAGCCCCCATAATAAGGTCATTGATTACCTGAATGATCATCGATATACCTATTTGCTATTTACTAAACCCACACCTTATAGAGAGATGAATGCCGCCATGGATATGGTTATCGGTAAACAATGTAACAATGTGTTTATTGGATGTGGCGGATCAACCTTTAGTGATATGTTGATATATTGCATAACTGGTGCCGAGACTAAAAAATATTTATGCTAGGATCACAAGAAATAATATAAAAATATATAATATAATATAAACTATGAAACTTACGAAAAAAAGTCAACTATTAATGTCCTTCTTTTTGGACAAAAAATGCGTGGAGCAAGTGCATCAAAATAAACGCACTGACGCAATCCTAGAGAGATTATACCATGATATACACGACGCGCACCAATATGTGGCGGGACTCAAGGTAAAGCCAAGAGTAAAAGTCACCACCATTCAAAATGTCAAACAGATTCCCAAGCCCAAGACGTTTCCTGCTCATAGTTTTCCGGATGATATACGCAAACATATTGATGAAAATTCCATGACGGAGCTGACCTACACGATTTCTCTCTTCAACCGCAAACTTACCTTTTGTTTTGTCGTGGAAGATGTGAATGTGGAAATGCAGCTGGATAAATATGACAAGTATGTGGAATCCATGTTGGCATGGCTATATATTATTAATCAGTATGCATTGAAATCATGTGCAAAAACATTGACGATTTATTTGTATTTTACTAGCTTACCAAAGATATTGCCTGAGTCTAATATCCATGTTTTGGGTGCAAATCATGTGAATACCGCTTTTACATACACGTGTCCATCTACGTCTGAAATCGTTGTTTTTAGAAATGAAGAATGGTTCAAGGTATTTATGCATGAAACTTTCCATAATTTCGCGCTAGATTTTTCAGATATGGACAATAATAAATGCAACGAAATTATTAAACGCGTATTTAATGTCCATACAGAGGTGAATTTGTTTGAGGCGTATTCCGAATTTTGGGCGGAAATCATGAATGCGTGTTTCTGCAGTTATTATGAAACATTGAACAAGGCAGATATTGCTGAATTTGTGACGCGATGTGAGGTGTTTATTAACTTTGAAAGGACGTATAGTTTTTTTCAAATGGTGAAGGTCTTGGGATTTATGGGTTTGCAATACAAAAACATGTATTCACAGACGGATACCGATGCGTTGTTGAGAGAGAACTTGTACAAGGAAAAGACGAGTGTTCTTGCGTATTATGTGATTCAGTTGATTTTGTTGGCTCATTATCAGGAATTCATGGCCTGGTGTGACAAGCACAACACTTCTCTCTTGCAGTTCAAAAAGACAAGTAGTAATCAGGTGGAATTTTGTAAATTTATTGAGAAAAAGTACAAGTCGAAGATGATGTTAGATGGTGTGAAATGCAGTGAGAAATTCATGAAGCGGATGTTTGAGGCGAAGCAGCATGTGTCTGCGGCGGAGGATGTGAAGAATATGGACATGCTGGTTACAAATATGCGTATGAGTATCTGTGAGATGGGCTAAAATAAAATATTACACTATAGTATAATGAACATTGATGGTTATGGACCCGTCATCAAGGCAATAAGTATCGCATATTTATGTTATATGGTTGTGTTTAGAAACTGCAAAGTTCCTGTACTTTTCTTTGTGTTATTTGGTATCGGTTCTTTAGCATCTGTTACACATTTATTGATGTTGAAGAAAACAAATACAAAACCGATGGATGCTGGAAATTATGATCAATATCAATATTTCAATATTACGTTGTGTTTATTGACTATATTTGTTATCATGAATAAGTAAATAAGTAAATATAATTTTATGCAAGAGATAGTATAAGATTATATGCGTTAGACAACCAAGTATTTCTTATCAATGGTAGTGTTTTCTGCCACGCGGCGGATAATCTTATTGAAATCGCGTTTTTCTGCGTCTTCATCCGTAGGACCCATTGATTCCATCGTGAGTTTCAAGTAATGATCATATTTCTTGCTGTCGTATGCAGTGCATCCTGGATTCGCTTTCTTCCAGTCGTCCAACATCATGATGTTTTTGTGGGTGAGCTGTTTTATTATATTTTTCAGTTTGTCTTGGTTGGCATTGTCCTTTTCCCATTTATCTTCGTGCTTGATATGCATGATTTCTCTCTTGACATCGCTGCAATGGATAGGTCGTTTGGTGATATCTAAACTATTCAAGCCTTTGATAAACATGCGGGAGATGCCTTCGGCGTAGCCCAATTCACCCACTTTTTCCAGGTCGGTCAAGGTTAGCTCAAGAGATTGTATGAAATCCTTGATATTCATCGCGTCTTTGCACGTCTCGTTCAAGAAGACTTGGAGGTTGAATGTCTTGTTGTTATTGTTGTTGATGGTATTATTATTGATGGTTTTTCCGTCTTTTACAACATCTAGCAATTGTTTCTGCAATCCCATATTCTCCTCATGCTTTTCATACAATTGCTTATTTTGCTCCACTAGCAATTGTTTGAATTCCTGGTTTTGCTTTATTAATTCCAAAATAATGTTAGTTGGTAATGGATCGTGGTCTTGTGATGGTATGGCTTCAGGCGGTTGTTGTGAATTTTGTATACATTTTTTTTTATGATTCCACAAGGATGACGCATGAATATAATACTTACCACAATCACACTTGTATTCTGTAGGGGAACTTTTTGGAACGTTTTTGTTCGTATTTGTTAGTATTATGTGTTTAGTTGTCGTTATATGTCTATTATATTGACTTTCTCTACACGTATTATAGTCACATGTTTCGCAATGAAAATTTGTGGAACTTTTATGGAACTTTTTATTCGTCATTTCTTCGTATAATAGACGAAGATAAAAAGTTCCTAAATAAAACCGAGCTTAAACAAAAAAAATTAGCGTCACAAATTTTGAATTATTTTTTTTGTGGCCAGACGATAAATTTTCATTATGGTCACAAATGATCGATTTTCCAAAAGTATTTTGGGATTTCCAAAAATGGACATTTATTTTTGTCCATTTTTTACTTTCTGAAAAAGGATTTGGAACAAAAAATCGTATTTTTGCAA
>JACCDO012337717.1_pt1 | contig 10100 bp, 10 predicted proteins | sample 7446101 | NCBI WGS metagenome assembly JACCDO01 (sample SAMN15323440, study PRJNA562643) | freshwater metagenome | isolation source: river surface water | place: USA:Blue River Watershed | collected 2017-08-16
GAATTGTAACAGGGGCAGTGGCTGAGGTTGCTAATACAGCAGTTAATTTATTTGAAAAGATTAAAAGTGAAATTTTTACAGGCAATATCATTACTGAACCTATTGGCAATTTAGGTTCAAGTATTAAAAGTCAATTTAAATCAGTTGCAAATAATGCTAATAATGATTTTAAAACCAAAAATAATAAACGTGAAAAAGCTAAAAATAACGAAATTGACACTAATACTGTTGAATTTGCATTAGGTTTAGATACACAAAAAAATTCAGTTGCAATTGATAAAAAGAATATTGATGTGGTATTAGAGATGTTAAAATCTGTGGATTATGATAATCGACCTGATGAAACTGTAATAGAATTAGCACTTATTCAATCAATGTTTAATAGTTTAAATTATGAAATGCAAAATATTAAATCATTGATTCCTCGTAATTTTGTATCGAATATCAGAAGTATTGATAAAAATTTAGATTTTGCTGGTAATTTTGATATTACTTCTTTAAGTGATAGTAGTGATTCATATAAAATTTATCGATTGGCAGAAAATGAAGATTTAAGAGATGTTGCCCGTCGTTTAACAGGTGATGCTGATAATTATGAAGGATTAGTTCGTTTAAATGGCTGGATGGATGCTCGTCGTAAAGGTGATGGCTCTTTGGCAGTTGCAGGTGATAAAATCAAAGTAATTGCAGATCAAATTGATTTATTATTCAGCGATGATAAATATCATGTCGATTTATCTTCACCTTTTGATGATGTGATTATTGCAAATAATGATTTAAAATTGATAGGTCAAATTGGAAATCTACAGCAATATGTCAAAAATAACTTTTTAACATATCAAGAAGAAGTTAACTCAACAATTGAAAATTATGGTTTGGCCAATTTATTGGGGGCTCGTAATTTAGAAGTTGCTAAACAGGAAATCATAAATAAATTATTAGCAGATTCCAGAGTTAAAAATGTCAATATCAAAGATATTACTGCTGAAGGTGATAAATTATTATTATCTTTAATAATTACTGGTATTGATAATCAAATCATAGAAATTATAGCCCCCACGATAAATAATTATTAAGTTTAATAAAGTTGAATATAATTATTCAAAAAAAGGAAAGATAAAAAATGGCAGTTTTCACACCCAGAAATTCAAGTGAAATTTTAAGGGAATTATTAGGTAAATTGCTTAATCGTACCGAATTAAGTGATATTAGTGCAGGTTCAACGGTTTTTAGCTTAATGAATTCAGTTGCAGTGGAATTAGCAAATGTTGAAACACGTTTAAATAATATTCGAAATGGTTATTCATTACAAACCGCTGTAGGTACAGAATTAGATGCTAGATGCGCTGAATTACCTCCTGGCACTATTTTTCGAAAAAAAGCATCATTTGCAGGTGGTTCAGTATTAAGTGTCTCAAGAGAAGATGCGACTGAAGAATTAATAATTCCAGCTGGAAGTTTAATACAAAATGCTACATCTTCAGCTTTATATCAAATTCCACAACAGGTGATATTAGCAGTTGGTGAAACTCAAAAAGACGATATTTATATTATTGCAAATTCAGCCGGATCTGCATCTAATGCTGAAATTGGTCAAATTACTACTAATATCAATATCGAAGGTATTGACAGTTTAACTAATTCAAAATCCTTAACTACAGGTTTAGATGAAGAAAGTGATGGATTTTTAAGAGCCAGAGCACTTAAATATGTTAAATCTTTAGGCAAATCCACAAAGGATGCATTAGAATATTTAGGAGAAAGTTTTATTTCAAATGATGGTCAAGCCGCAAAGTTTTCAAGAATTTATGAAGATTTAAAACAACCTGCTTATACCGAATTGATCTTAGATGATGGTAATGGTTTAATAAATCAAGAAACAACCGCTAATACTGCAAGTGGTGATGTTTATTCTACATCTCAACGTTTAATCTATCATGAAAGACCTGCAACTGAACCTATTCTGCCAGGTCAATTAGCAATATCCGATATAAACGGTAATACAAAAATTGTGACAACCAATGATTATGTTTCAATCCCTGAAAGAGGTATTATCTTTTTTAATCAAGGATTTTTGGAGCCTGGTGATACCTGGAGTATCAACAATTATAAAATTTATAAAGGTTTAATTGCAGATCTGCAAGAAGAAATTGAAGGCAATAATAATATCACTCAATTAGCCAATCCTGGTTATCGCGCAGCTGGCACCAGAGTAAGAGTATTGCCACCAGTTGTTGAAACTTTAACCTTCACTGTGCAAATCACACCTAATTCAGGTTTAAATCTTAACAATACCAAAAATTCCATTCGAAATTTAATTGTAGCTTATGTTAATAATCTACCTATTGGTGAACCACTTATCATTTCAAAATTAAATCAAATATTACAAAATTCAGGTTTGATTTTAACTTGTATTATTCAAGACAATGATGGCGGTGCTTTAGCAGATATTTATCCTGCTGAATTAAAAAATGTCCTAAGAACAAATAACAACTTAATCACTGTGAGATAATCAAATGAAAAAACAAATCAAATTCTCCTCTTTAGAGAGATTTAATTTAGAAGATGCCAATGATTTGCAAGGTTTAGTCGATGACCATTTAACTTTGCAAAATTATGGTTTAAAAGGTGGGGCTTCCAATGCTACTTTAACAGGTGGGATGATTTTATCCCCATTCAGTGTTAATAGTGTTGGAGCAGGTACTTCATCTCCCACAGCTTGGATTGCCTTAAATCCATTCAATTTTATGTTACCTAACGGCGAAGTAGTTGAGCATACAAATGGAGCATTACAAATTAGTTATTCTACTTTAAGAAGTGCTGCCATTTCAGCCAATGCTGCCAGAACCGGTTATCTTTGGGGTAATTATAATGATGTTGAAACTGAAAGTGAAGCACGTGAATTTTGGTCACCCTTAGACCAAGCTGAAGTCATTCAAACAGTTAATACAAGAACAGTTAAAACACCTACTTTTACAATTACTACTACTACCGGTCAACCTGCCGCAGTTGGTGGACGTTTATGGACCCGTTTAGCCACAGTTTCAGTCACATCATCAGGTGGTACTTTTAAAGTTGTCAATACAGGTGCTGTAAAACAATATAATGAATTACCAGGTATGTTGAATTATAAACCTTTAGAAATTACCCAAACTACCTCATCTACACGCTTTGGTTTAGGTGCCTATTGGGATAATATTGAAGAAATGTTTTATAAAATTATTAGCAATGGTAGCGCTGATGATGCCAATAAAACTGCAATTCCAAAAGGTGGATTTCCTGCATATTCTTTACAAGGTTTAAAAAGAGAAATTGATAAAAAAGCAAATATTGGTGTGGTAGCTCAAGCTATTATTAAATTTGTCCCCAACACTAATTTTCTACCTGAAGAAGATAGACTTTCAATAGATACTAATTTCTATCCTTATAAACGTAGCGATATTGTAGTTAGTTTAACCAAATGTGGTTGCGATCCAACTATTCAAAGATTTAATCATGACAATAATGCAAATTCTACGTTTATCAATAGAAAAAATGGTATTATAGAAATTGTATTTACAGATGATAGTTCAGTTATTAGTGATTTAGGTGCAGGTCAAACTATGTCAACTGCACTACTAACATCAATTTATCAGACACAAAGCGTTGGAGTTAAAGTAGTGCAACATCCTAAAGTATCGCCATGGATCCATGATGGTATTTCGGATTATGCTTTGGACAGAACATTTTTTCCTGAATTGACTAAAGGTATTACATTATTAAGAAATCCTTTTGCTGTTTTAAGTGATAAAAGATATATTGATAGTCGTTATGGTGATGACGTATTGCCTTTTGCAATGTTTGTCAATTTTGAATGGTTAAACATGAGTGGTGCTTTACAAAGAGATAATATAATGGATAAATATTTTAGTTTGGAAGGTTATCAAGATCAAACAGCAGTAACAGTAAATGGTTTATATGGTGTGTTTGAAGATGTGCCTAATTATAATACTTATGCTCCTGTTGATCCTTATAATAACATGTTGACCGGTACAGATTTACCTACCTTCGAAGTAATTATTGATATTTATGGTGATGTAGGTTTATTGGTTTAACAGGATGCATCAGGTTTAATACCAAATGATTTGATAATAAAATCTATAAAAAACACTTTTTTAATCAACGTCGCAATTCTGGATATAATTAGAAATAACATTTAGACATCAAAAATAAAATTCAAAGGATATAATTCATGGCAATTTCGATTACAGTGTCAGGGACCAGTTCAATTTTTCAAAGTGCATTACCTACACTCATCAATAATATTACTATCACTGCTGTTGACAGTGCAGATCCAACTCCCAATTTTGTTTATTCATCTCATTTAATTGCTAAACCTGCCGGTTCCAATGCTTCTCTAACAGGTTCTTCAACCAATAGTCCTGATTTAATCAACGTTGATACTTTTGGGAATTATCGAATATTTGTAATTGTACAAAATACAGATAATGGATCCATCAGTGAGTCGGATCCGTTAAAAGCTCCAGCATCATCATTCTTTACTTTACAAGTTAAAGCCAATGAAACTGCTCTCACCAAACCTGCAGCCGGCGAAAGAAATTGGACTACTCAATATCATGCCATGGTTGATGTAGTTGAAAATTTAGCAGTTGATGTCTTAAATCTACAAGAAAGTGGCGCAGGGATGTCAGATGCCACAGCTACTATTGCTGGTGCGGTTGAATTAGCCACTTCATCTGAAATCTTAAACGGCACATCCAATGGTACTTCAGGTCCATTATCCATCCAACCTTCAGAATTGATTACAGCTTTAAATGACATTTCTCAAGCTCAATTCGATATAGGTCGTGATTTGGATTCAGCTCTTCATGCTGCAATGTCTGTTTTGATTAAAAACATTCCTCTTGAAAATATTTATGATTTTAGTAATCAAGTCGAAGCTGGTGAAATTCCAGCTTTGGTGAATGATGATAGTATTATTTACAATTCAGGCACAGGATATTTTGAAGGTATTCAACACAAATTATCCACTCAAAAGGACGTGAATATTACTTCTCCTGCAAACAAGTCTTTACTGAGATATGATACTGCTACTTCTAAATGGGTTGATGATAGCATTATCACGGTTTTAGGTCGTGGTTCAAAATACATTCCTTATTCCATTCAAGGTTGTTATGGTAGTGATGTCACTCCTTTTGTCGGTGACATCACAGCACCAGTTGGCACACCTCAACAATGTTTATTCGTGTATCGTAATGATACCGGTGAAGATCTACTTATTGAAGGTTTTGACGTCAATGTCGGTCATGCCCATGTTGCCTCAGTTTATGAATTATGTAGTATCACTGGAGCCGATGCTCCTACCAGAGATGCCGCTATGAGAGCTAATGCTTGGACCCGATCTGGTCATATTTTAACGACCACTTATGATGCCACACGCACCACAGCTTCAGGTTATATGACTTTTTCTAAATTCACTTTAGCAGCCGGTGAATATGTCGGTATAATTGCCAATACCATTGATAATTCAGACCGTAGAATTGCCTTTCAAATTAAAGCATTTTGGGAATTGACAAAATAATAGGAGTGGAAAATGCCAAATTATGAATTAGGCTTTGGTAGTCCTTTTTATACCAACCAACCCAATGGTGATATGGGATTTGGAGCACCTTATACAATTAGTGTAGGTGCAACATCATATTCAACTTTAGCTGAACAAGGATTTGGTGATAAATTAGAAGTAGTTGTGTCTTTTATTGGCGGTGATCAAGTTGAATATGGAGATGAAGGTGGAGTAATTTTAAGATTAAAAGGTGATTGGAGAGGTTTATTTTCAGTCAATCAATTACATGCCGGACCTTTTATGATTAAAATGGTAAAAGATGACATAAAAACTACCTGTCAAAGTGGTTTACCAGGTTTCCCAACTCAAACATGGGCTAATAATTTAGGTAATGAAATTCAAACTATCTTACCTTCAGGATTAGATCATGGTATATATGATATTGAAATTAGTTATGGTCCAGAATTCGGACAAACCATTACCATTTTAAGTGCTGTTGAAATTGCTAAAGGTTTACGCGATTACAATGTTGCCAATTTAAAATTTAATATCCCACAATTCTATGATGTAGGTATTCGCAGTGATTATGGTCATAAAATTGAAACTACTTATAACAATGAAAAATCTAATTTAGCACAAATTCTAACAGCTATTGGGGAAGAAATTTCTACTCTTATTGAAGGTAAATATACCATTTTATCTGAAGAGGCTGTATATGGAGATACTGAATTAGTAGTAGAAAGCACCCATACTTATCCTACAATCGGTTTAATTAAGGTTGGACAACAAGAATTTATTTATACTTCTAAAACTGCAACAACTTTTGTATTACAAGAAATTGTGCAACAAAAAATCCCCAAATTCACACCAGTCAATTTATTAGATGATAAATTATCCAAAATTGATAATTATTATTTAAGACAGGTTTATCGATATCAAAAACCTTCTTCATTCACCATTAAAAATCAAATTTGGGATGAAACTTTTAGATTTTTACAATTTGCCGATCGACATGTTATGCCAACAGTATATAATTATTTTAGCAAATTGACTTCTCAATATGACTGGTCTCATCAATGTGTATTATCTGATGCCAACGAACAAATTTTCATTATTTTAGATCCAAATTATGAATTTAATCTTTCACATGTCGATAGATTTGTTGAAATCAATAATGTAGTATATTATTCTGATGGTTTAATTGATGATGTTCCACATATCTCAGATGCAGAAATTTTAGTTAAAGGTTTAAAATTGATTAAATTAGATACCTCATTATTCAGAGGCGCCAACTTTAATGATTTTTCCGAAATACATCAATTAAACGTGAAACCATTTAACATTTATTCGGATTATAATGGTAAATTTGAAGTTGAATATGAAGCCAGTATTTTTCCATCAGCTAATGGTTTTATTGATTTGAATTATATTGATGTTGAGGAATTTGGTATTTATTTTGATAATAAAGACAGTATCGGTGAACAAAACTTTATAGATTTTTTTGTTGCCGGGATACAAGGTATAATTACAAGAAGACGTAAAGTTGCCGATAATTTTGGCACATATATCACAGTGTCGGATGATCCTGATTTTGTAGGATTAGAACCTGACAACGAAATACAATAATAAAAAAAAGAAAAGAGGTAAACATGGAAGAATTATTGAAACCTGAGATGGTAGAAGCCATCATCATGTCAGCTACAGTAGGTCAATTTGGCCAACAACTCTGTGAAGAGACCTGGAATGAAGCTTGGAAGAAGTTTGATACTGCCAAAGCTCAATTGGTCAATACAGCAGTTTCAGGTGGTTCAGCACTCACAACATATTTATTGACACAGGATTCCTTTAATCCTAAAGCAGCTGCTATTGCTCTGATTTCAGGTATTTTTGCCACTACAGCACTTAAAATGTTGAAGAAAAAGAATGCCGGAACTGAAGACAAAGCGATTGAAAGTGCAGCTAAACTTAAAGAATTAGAATTGCAATCAAAAGATGAACGTATCAAATATCTTGAAGTTGAACTTAAAAAAGCTAAAGATTTAAAATTTGCGGAAGCAGAAACACCTGAATCGAAATGAAATTATTTTATACTTTTATCCTTTTTATTCAGATTATATGTTTAATTGGTTCTTTAAAAGAACAAAAATGTATATGTGCTGAAACACCTCCAAATAAATGTGAGTGTAAGGAGTGTAATTGTGCAAATGAAGACTAACATTGAAACCCATGATTGTGAAGAACAACAATGTAACTGTTGCACTACCTTTGATGATTGCGCATGTTGTCAAGAAGGTGATTGTAATTGCTCCAATTGCGATAATTGTGCTGAATATGAAACCCAACCAGATTTATCCCAGAATAATCAAAATAATAAAAATAAATAAATCTATATAAAGACGTTTTGAATTAAACGTGAATGCTCTGGCATATCTCCTACAACACTTAGACATCAGGGAGTTAATATGAAACTATGTGTAATTGATGGTCAAATCAAATTAGGTTCAAATGAAAAAGGTGAAACATTCATTTGGTGGAATGAAGGACAACGTTGGCTGAATATGGAAGAATTTCAAAAGTGTGAAATCAAACCAGGTACCAAATTTATTCTACAAATTCAAAATGAGAAAGTTAAAAAAAATGCATCCAATTATCCTGATTTATCTATTACCCCGTTTAATAACGATAGCGATTATAATTTATCTCCTACACCATTGCGCTTAAATGACATGGGAATCTCAAATTATGAACAACAACCTGAACCTGAAGCAACTCCTACTCCTCATCCTGATCCTACTTCTATCAGCGATTTGTTTGTCGGTGGCGCAGCTACACTGGCCATGATTTTATCAGTAGCTCAACAAGTTCGTCAAAAGAAAAAAGAAGCTGAGGCTAATGTTTGTTGCAATAACAATAAAATTGAAATTAGTAAATTTGATGCAAAATTACAAAAGCTCGAAACTGAAATAAAGACTAAATCAGAAAAAGATAATAAAGGTATGATTGCTGAAATTTTGGAAACTCGAAAAGAAATTAAGGATATTAAAGAAGAATTTGAGAGTGGTAAGGAAGATTTGCAAAAAATTATTGAGATTATTGAATTACAATCTAAAAACAAATAACACACCAGATGATTATAAATTTAAGATGTGATAAAATCTATATTAATTACATCAAAATACAATAGAGAATAAACTGGATATCACCAGCGAAAGGTTTAAATAATGGCTAAACTACTTACTAAAGAAGAAAAGACCAATCTTCAAGTTACAAAAAATTTTAATATAGGCGAGATGGAATACTATGACAGGGTTCCTGCAAATTTACTGAATAATGCTAAGGAAGTTTTAACTAATCTTCAAGTTCTACGAGATGCCTGTGGTAAGTCAATTACAATTATGTCAGGCTATCGAAGTCCTGAGCGTAATGAAGCTGTAGGTGGGGCAACTAAATCTCAGCATATGGAAGGTAATGCCTGCGATATTAAAGTTAAAGATATGGACCCAGAAGATGTTGCTAAATTGATTGAAAAATTAATTACTGAAAAGAAAATGAAGCAGGGTGGTTTAGGTATTTATCCCAGAGCTACAATTGCTGACGGGTGGTGTCACTATGATACAAGAGGTATGAAAGCTAGATGGCGTGGTTAAATGAATTATTGCTACTACGATTGGATTTTAGGAATTTGTATTTGTGTACAACAAAATTTCAGCTAAAATAACCTACTGTCCCTACAGATAGTATAATATTTGTTTTATAATTTAAGTACTTACAACAAGTGGTCACGTGGGTTCCACTTATATAATAAATGAAAAAAAGTTATTATGTTATGTTTTGTGTCGCATATTTAATGTTATAGCAATAAAACAGGAGAAAAATAATGACATTTTTTGCTAATCAAACATTTTCAGTTGATGCTTCAAGCTTACTTAAATATATTCCATCTGACGATAATCAATCTTTATCAAAACATGGATATCACGAATTTTCTTTATCGATTCCTCAGACATTTTTTCAAAATGATAAATACTTAAAAATTAAATTTATAGAATTTGATTTACAGATTTTGAATAATAATTATCCATATTTACAATGTTTATGGGATATTTTGACACAATCAAATTTTAAAATGTCATATTCTTATAAAATTAATAACACTGAATTTTCTATTAAGCATGACAAATTACCTATTCAGATTACAAATGATTGGAATGTTATAAAAAGTGCTATTCCTAATTTAAATCCTTTATATAACGAAATTGATAAACTACCTCATTTAAAATTTTCACTTTTAAACGATTATGTTTTAGAAAATGGATTTAGTTCAAATTCATTAATAATATCAAATATTTTTAATTATTTAATATATAGCTCAAAATTTAAAGAAATGTATAATTTTTCTTTTTTTGATATATATGATTTTAAATTGTTTCAAAATTTTAAAATTAATATTACTATTGAATATCAGACAGAGATATAAAATGACTGTTAGATTTGAATATAATACTGAACTTATTTTCGAATATATTAAAACATTTGA
>JACCDO010157859.1_pt1 | contig 10098 bp, 10 predicted proteins | sample 7446101 | NCBI WGS metagenome assembly JACCDO01 (sample SAMN15323440, study PRJNA562643) | freshwater metagenome | isolation source: river surface water | place: USA:Blue River Watershed | collected 2017-08-16
ACGGGCACACCCTTCGGAGCAATGATGCCATGCCAATTCGTTACCTCGTATTGTGGATAGCCAGACTCCATCGCAGTAGGGACATCAGGTAACGCAGCCAAGCGCTTAGGTGTCGTCACGGCAAGCGCCTTCAACTGCTTGGAGTGCACCAGGGGCAACGTCGACGCTACCGTACCAAACACAATGTTTGTATGCCCGGCAACAGTATCCGTCAGAGCTGGAGATGTGCCTTTGTAGGGGATGTGCAGCAAGTTAATCCCCGCAACTTCATTAAAGTATTCGGTTGCCATTTGCGTAATGCTACCGGTACCGGAGGTCGCAAAACTATACTTACCAGGATTGGCCTTCGCAGCAGCAACCATCTCCTGCAAAGTATTAGCCGGAAAATCTTTGTTCGCCGCAATAATGAACGGACCGCGTGCGAGCAATGCGATCGGCGTCATGTCGTTACCCGAATCAAAGGGCAGTTTGTAGAAGCTAGGATTCACTGTGTAGCTAGCTGCCGACAAAAATAGCGTGTAACCGTCAGCGGGTGATTTCAAAGCAATCTCGGCACCCAAGTTACCACCCGCGCCTGGTTTGTTCTCCACGATCACTGGCTGACCAAGCACCGGGGCCAACTTGACGGCCACTAGGCGAGCAATGAGGTCCGAGCCTCCGCCCGGAGCAAAACCCACCACGAGCTTAATTGGCTTGTTTGGGTAATCAGCTTGGGCTGAAGCGACCGTGCTGGCGAGAGACAGGCCTGCAAATAGACCCGTCAACATAGAGAGTTTGGCCACTTTTGCCAGATGGCGAACAGAGCGAATCATAAAGATTTCCTTGAAGCATTTGTACCTGTCCCGAACGATACAACGATCTCATCCAGATTGCTAGCCCCGCTCACAATCCTTGCTCGACCCGTTTTTACTTGACATCTTGTTATAACAAGATGACACTATCCCACAGATTAGTGAGATCTACCGTCAGAAGAAAAACCGAGCAACGAACACTTTATTAGACGAATAAAAAATGACTCAACTTCAGGACCTCGCCACCGTCATCCGCAGTAAAAATGCCGGGCCGCTGACCTTATCACTTGATCTGATGTTCCCGAGTGAAGAAAGCTATCAAATCGCTCTTCGCTCGAAATCGCTCACAGCAGAAGCGATTGGACGTCTGTACGACACAGCCCCCGAAAAAATCTCAGTCACTTCTTATGATGCTGCGCGAGCAATCAAAATCTCCATGCCTCGGAAAATCGTGTCAGGCTCACCAGGAGATCGGGATGTATACGGAGCCCAACAACACGTCCCTCTTCTTGGATTAGAACTATGAGCGCAGTCCAGGCACTTCTAAAACGTCGCCCAAACACTTTACGTGTGTTGTCTGCATCGGGTCAGCTGGGCTACGGCATTCCGCATAAAGCACTTGCTGCAGGTCTCGCCCGAAATCCAGATTTCATCGGCTGCGACATGGGCTCCGTAGATCCAGGCCCCGCCTATCTGGGGTCTGGCGAGATGGCCACAAGCCCTGCAGTAACGAGGGGCGATCTTGCTGCCGTCCTGACCGCAGCACGAAGTCTCAATATCCCACTCATCATAGGCACGGCAGGCACCTCAGGTGCTGGGCCACACCTTGATGCGACACTCGACATGATTCGCTCAATCGCAGCGGAACACAACCTACATTTTCGTCTCGCCTCCATTCGGGCGGACCTCAAGGCAGATCGTGTCATTCAAGCATTAGAAGCAAACACACTAGTCCCACTCGGAGGAGATCTCTGCGTCTCGGCACAGGACTTGAGAGCAAGCACCCATATCGTCGGGCAAATGGGATGTGCTCCTTTTGAGCAGGCACTTGCTCTTGAACCGGATGTCATTATTGCCGGGCGAGCCTGTGACACAGCCGTGTTTGCCTCGATACCTAAAATGTTGGGCTTCAACATGGCAAACGTCATGCACATGGCGAAGATTATTGAGTGCACCTCAATTTGCTGTGAGCCAGGTGGCCGCGATGCAATGCTCGCGACCCTTGATGCCAACGGCTTTGAATTAGAGAGCATGAATCCAGATCGTCGTGCAACACCTCTGTCTGTCGCGGCACACAGCTTGTATGAACAAGCCGACCCAGTCAGCTTCACAGAACCAGACGGCACACTCAAGGTGGATACCGCAACTTACCGGGCACTGGATGATCGGCGGACTTACGTATCAGGCGCGACCTGGCAAGACGCAACCCATACCACCATCAAAGTCGAAGCAAGCATGCTTGTTGGCCACCGAGCTGTCTTACTCGCCGGAACGGCAGATCCTAAGGTGATTCAACGGCTGCCCGAATTGATTGCTACGGTTGAATCAACCACTCGCGCACTCGTGCCTGGCGAATACCAAATCTACCCGAGGCTGTATGGCATCGACGGTATATATCCGCAGCAGAATGGGCCTGCATCAACGCCGGTACGAGAATCATTTATTCTCATCGAGGTCATCGCTCAAACTCCAGACCTAGCACTTGCAGCCGCAAAGACCTTCAAACAGTTCCTACTACACCAGGGCTTTAATGGACGTCAGTGCACTGGCGGCAATCTTGCGTTTCCCTTTACTCCGCCAGAATTAGCCGCAGGAAAGGCATATCGATTCTCTGGGTATCACGTGATGCCCGCCGCAGATCATCGCGACCTGTTCCCAGTCACTATTGAAACGCTTTAGCTTAAACATAAGAAAGTCATGAAAAAAATTCTAGATCGTGAAGTACTTGATACGCTCGATGAACTCGTCGATCCTCGTTGGACCGCTGTCGTGGTGATCGATATTCAGAACGACTTTTGCAGTACAAAAGGGCATTTTGCAAAATACGGTAAAGACGTCGCACGAATGGAGCCAGCCGTAAAAAAAATGGTTTCTTTCGTTAAGGCGGCTCAGAACCTCGGGATGAGAACAATATTTTTACGGCAGGCCTCCCTGCCCGATGGAAGGATGGACTCGCCCGCTTGGCTTAGATTTAAAACGAGAGATGGTAAAGCCCCCGATTACACAAAACCTGGAACATGGGGGTGGGAATTTGTTGATGGGCTTGAAGTACGCACAGAAGATTGGGTCGTCGAAAAGTTTAGACCAGATGGTTTTGTTGGTACAAACTTAGATCACATCCTACGCACGCAAGGTATACAGAGCGTCATTCTTCTAGGCACGACTACCGAAGGGTGTGTGGAGTCAACAGTTCGATCCGCGTCTTATCACGACTATTACGTTGTGGTGCTCGAAGATGCCGTTGCAACGCCCAACGCAAAGCTCCATGAAGGCTCTATAAATTTTTTCAAAGCAAGATATCCGACTCATACCTGCGAAGAGGTCCTTGCCGCAATCACTCTAGCAAAACAAAAAGGTAAAGCATGAAAGAGATGCCACTATCGCTGGGCATTCACAGCGGAAAAAATGCGACGCTTCGCTCCATGCTGGCATCAAAGAAACTATTGATCGCACCAGGCGTTTTCGACTGCCTCACAGCAAGACTTGCTGAACAAGCAGGGGCAAAAGCCTTGTACATGACAGGTTCGGGCGTATCCATCACACGACTCGGAGCCCCAGACATTGCAGTGCTTTCATTTGCGGAGATTCTTGACCAAGCAAAGCGCATCTGTGATGTGACCAAGTTACCTCTTATCGCCGATGCAGATACTGGCTATGGCGGTCCATTAAACATTATGCGCACCGTTCGAGAAATGGAGCGCGCTGGCGTAAGTGGGATTCAGATTGAAGACCAGGACTGGCCAAAGCGTTGCGGACATGAACCAGGTCGGCGAATCGTTTCTATAAAGGAAATGGTCGGTCGCATTCGTGCCGCAGTCGATACGCGTCAAGACGAACAAACGGTCATTGTCGCGCGCACTGACGCGCGCTCAAGCGAGGGCATTCAAGCCGCAATCGAACGCGCCAACGTCTATGCAGAGGCCGGAGCGGACGTTTCGTTCGTCGAATCACCAGAAAGCGTCGATGAAATGCGTCTACTCAATCAGGCGATTCAAACACCCACTCTTGCCAATCAAGTGGAAGGTGGCAGAACACCGATGCTACCCGCCAGAGAGCTCGAAGAGTTGGGGTATGGATTGGCGATCTATCCAAATTCAATCACTCGTGTTTTTGCATCAATCGGAAATACCTTATATACGGAGCTGCTAAAGACTGGATCCACAAAATCCATGTCGAATCAAATGCTTGACCACCGTGGGTTATGGAATCTTTTTGAATACCCTGCTTTCATTGAGCTAGAAAACAACTACACCTCTAAGGATGACATGAAATGAAAACCAAACTCAGTGCTATTTTTATGGCCTTGACGATTAGCTTAGCCGCCAACTCTAGCAGTCACGCACAAGCTACCTCTTGGAATGCATACACGTTTGGACCCTCTGAAGCGCTCGCAAACGTTCAGGGTTTAAAACGCATCATCACCGCTATTGAACAAGACACGAATGGCGAAGTAAAAATTAAGCTGAATTTGGCTGGATCACTCCCAATTCAGTCCTCCGATATTACTCAGGCAACCGGTGAGGGAACCGTTCAATTCGGTGATGACGGATTTTTCTTGGGCGCAGTGCCCATCGCAGGCGTTCTAAGACTTCCGATGTTGATCAGCAGCAGGGAAGAGTTCGATAAGGCTGAGCAGATCATGCGGCCCTACATCGACCGGGCGTTTGCGAAGCAGGATGTTGTCGTCCTGGGACGCTTCGTATTCCCGTTTCAAGTAGCCTTCACCACAAAGAAACTGGGTAATCTCGAAGAGTTTTCTGGACAGAAATTTAGAGTCACGTCTCCTGAACAAGCCGAGTTTGTTAAGCGTTTCGGTGGCGTGCCGATCACTTTAGGCGCTCCTGAAGTACCTCCTTCGCTTCAACGTGGCACGATCGACGGCGTATTTACAGCGAGCGCGGGTGGCGGAAAAATTTGGGGTGACTTGCTTAAATATAACTACCGCTTGGGAGTCAACTACTTCGACGGTGTCTATATTGTTAACAAAAAAGCTTTCGACAAGCTGTCAGCCACCAATCAACAAAAAATCCGAGACGCAGTGCAACGATTAGCTCCTTCTACAACGGATCAACTGGGCAAAGAAGAAGCCGAGGTGACAGAAATGTTGAAAGGCAAAGGTATGGTCATTAACGAAGCGACGCCCGAGCAAGTAGCGGCTGCCACCAAGAAAATGGCTCCCTATTGGGAAGACTGGGCAAAACAGCGCGGTCCTGAAGCCATCGAGGCACTCAAGAAGGTTCGCGCAGCGCTAAATAAATAATCCAGATCGAAAGGAATGACTGTGAATGCCAGCATCAACGAAAGCAAATTTGCAAGTCTCGTCAGACAGCTCACGAATCTGCAACTCATTATTTGTGAGCTAGTACTGGGTACGTTAGCAGTCTGTATTTCGGTAGATGCGCTTTTACGCTGGTCGTTCAATTGGTCAATCCTAGTTGTAGACGAGCTTGGCGGCTATGCTTTAGTTTGCCTTGCGTTTTTTGGCTTCTCGATAGCGCTACACGAAAAAGCCCTTTTTCGTGTAGACGCTTTTTATGATTGGTTATCACCCATCAACCGAGCTAGATATCAGCTGGCCTTCGATACACTTGCGCTCGCCTTCATGCTTTTACTGCTCTGGCACTTTTGGGGTCTCGTCACGCGATCCCATGCGAAAGAGATTTCTGCCCTGACAATCCTGCGGACCCCACTTTGGATACCGCAACTTCTAATGGTTGTCGGAGCACTCTCGACCACTCTTGTTCTTGTCGTACACATCATCAACGACTGGAAGATGCTTTTTAATACCGACAGAAAAGAGGCCCTCAATGGATAGCGCAACACTCCCCCTCTTACTTCTGTTTGTTGGGCTTCTTGTTTCTGGGATGTGGATCCCGTTTGCTGTTGGAATTGCGGCTCTCGCATACCTCCTACACGCTGGTGGTGTTCCTAGCCTCACATCCCTAGGCTTGGTGAGCTGGGGAAGCATGAATAGCTTCACCTTGACGGCAATCCCCTTATTCATACTGATGGCAGAGATTCTTCTTGAAAGCGGTTTAAGCCAACGAATCTTTCGGGGACTCTCTCAGGTTGTACGCTTTTTGCCTGGCGGACTTCTACAAACGAATATCGCTGGTTGTGCTGTATTTGCCGCAGTAAGTGGTTCAAGCGTCGCTTGCGCAGCCTCTATCGGCACAGTATCCGTCCCACAGCTTCGGCAGCGAGGCTACGACATGTCTCTCGCCGCGGGGACATTAGCGGCGGGCGGCACTCTGGGCATTTTGATTCCACCATCAATCGCGATGATCGTATACGGCACATTCGCCGAAACATCGATTGCCAAGTTGTTTTTGGCTGGCATTGTTCCTGGATTAATCCTCACCGGGCTCTTTATGCTTTACGTTGGGATACGTGCTGTCCTTAACCCTAGCCTTGCGCCGAAAGACAACTCGGGATCGACCACCACATGGCTTGCCGTGGTGAATGATGTCATGCCATTTGGCGTGATGATCATCCTATTGATGGGAAGTCTGTATAGCGGGATCGTGACTCCTACAGAAGCCGCCGCACTTGGATGCTGTATCGCTTGGTTAGTCTCCAAGACCTGGGGCGACATGTCGTTTTCAACGCTTCGCCGCGCCATACGGAAATCCGTGATTGCAACAGGGTCAATCCTATTCGTTGTGTACGCGGCCTTTTTGTTCTCCTACGCAATTGGTTTGGCTGGAATCGCGAAGGAGATATCAGAGGGCGTCACGCAAGCTGGCATTTCAAAAGAAATGTTTCTGCTGTTTGTCATTCTAGCGCTGACGATTCTGGGCTGTTTTGTAGATAGCATGGGTATGATGGTCATTACCGTGCCCATTCTTTTGCCCTCACTCCATGTCTACAACATTGATCCCATATGGTTTGGTATCCTGATTGTTCTTTTAGTTGAACTAGGACAGGTGACACCCCCGATGGGCATGAATTTATTCGTGATAAAGAATATTTCGAATGAATCACTCAGTAGTGTTATCCGCGGAACCATACCCTTCTACGGACTTTATCTCTTACTGATGGCGCTCATTTATTTCTTCCCACAGATTGTTCTTTGGCTTCCCGGACTAACATAATTACTACGTATGAAATGGTCTAACTTCAATGTAAGTAAGTCTCTACCGACGCCGCTTTATCACCAAATTTACTCTCACCTAAGGGATTGCATTCAAAATGGGTTATTCCCGCCAGGCAGCTTGTTCCCGAGTGAGAGTCAAATTGAAAAAGAGCTTAATGTCTCGCGCATTACAGCGCGTCGCGCGATGGATGAGCTCTCTGCGCGAGGCCTCATTAGTCGTCAACAAGGCAAGGCCTCTCGCGTAGCCGCCTATCGGCCGAACACCCACCTGTTAGCCGGTGTTGAGGGCATGATTGAAAACAATCGTAGGATGGGTGACTCTACAACGGTCGAGCTTCTATCCCACGAAACGATCGCCGCTACTGAAGATGTCGCGCGGACGTTAAAAGTAAAACGGGGCGAACCTGTATTATGGTCCGTTCGCGTTAGAAGCTTAGATGGCGTGCCCTTCTCTTATGCCGTCACTTATCTGCCACAAGTCGTCACCCGACAAATCAAGACGGAGCAAATGTCCGCCAAACCATTGCTAGAGCTGCTGGAAGGCGCTGGAATTATTATTGGTAGAGCGGAACAGGTGATCAGTGCAAAAAACGCAACGGCCGCGGTAGCGCGCGCCCTGCACATCGAACGTGGCGAAGCACTTCTAGTATCTGAAAGAGTTGTTTATGACCTTGCAGACCGACCGGTCGAATGGATATCAGTTCAATACCGTCCAGATATCTACCAATATGGCGTAGACCTTGAACGCACACAGTCGGCGAAAGGGAATGTTTGGTCTACATCAAAAGGTAAAAAGTCCACTAAAAGTATTCATAAACCCAAGACTGGCGGAACAAAAAATAAGGACAATTCGCAGTGAATTGTCCTAAGGTTAAATGTGTAAATATTTATCTACCCGTTCCTAGCATCCGTCTACTTTCCAAATTTTTTATATAGCTCTGCCAGAACGTAATCCATCGACTCGACATCGGCAAACTTCATATCCAAATCAAACATATTTGCTTTATGCGCCTGGGGACTACGATCGCCACAAGCCTCATCCACAAGAATGACTCGGAAATTATGAGAAAAAGCATCGCTCGCACCGGCGCGGACACAGCCAGAGGTCGAGATTCCGCAGATCACCAGCGTATCGACTTTGTCGTAACGTAAAAATGCTTCAAGCGGAGTGCTGAAAAAACACGAAGGTTTATTCTTGAAGACGACTCGATCGACGGCTCTTGGTGCATATTCTTCAGGCCATTCATCAGCACGAGGATCTAGCGTGTATTGAAAAGAGTCAGGTTCTGCTAACTTGTAGTTCCAGGCTCCGCGATAGGTCGGATGACTCCGATCATCGCGTCGGCTGTAGTAAATCGGTAAATCGAGTCGACGAAAAGCGTGCGTCAATTGAATCAAGGAAGATTTAACTGAATCCATGTCGCGTCCACACATCGAATACGCTGGATCAACGAACATATGCGTCGTATCGATATTGAGCAACGCGACGCGTTCTCCCATGCCGATACGCTGCGCGAATCCCCCTTTGCGGTACGTCTCGAGCTCGTCATCAGGCACAAAGCCACGCCATTTTTCTAGCTTATCCATCGTGCGTCTCCTAGATGCTTGTTTGTATTATGAGGAAATAGTATCTTGAGTCTGACATGCTGACAAGTAAATACAGACTGCTAAAACGCTTTGCTTGTATGCCACCACAAATATAAAAAATATCACTTCCTGGAGATAAATAATAATGAGTGCAAAACCAACAATCGCCATGATCAGTACCGGCGGGACTCTGACCACAATCAGCGCCAACGGGGAACTAGACCTCTACGAGTACACCGCGACGGGAACGCGCCTAAACGCAACAGAAATGCTTGAAAAGTTTCCTCAACCAAAAACAATTGCTAACGTCGTACCCATTCAGTTTGATACGCTTCCCTCCACTGCAGTATCTTTTCCGCATTGGAAAAAACTAGCATTAATGATTGACCAGCTAATAGCCACCACGCCCGACCTACAAGGTATTGTGATCCTGCATGGCACCGCAACAATAGAAGAAACTGCCTACGCGTTGAGCTTAACCCTCAAGACCGACCTACCCGTCGTAATTACCGGCGCACAACGTCCGGCGAGTGCACTCTCTTCGGATGCTGGATTGAATATATTTAACGCCGTTCGAGTTGCTGCAACACCCGAGGCGCGTGGATTAGGCGTCTTAGTCTGCTTGAACGACGAAATAAATGCCGCGCGCGAAGTCAGTAAGACCTCGACAGCGCGCTTACAAACGTTTAGATCACCCGACTTTGGGGTCTTGGGGCATGCCGATGGAGATCGTGTTGTGTTCTACCGAAAATCCCTAAGGCGCCACAATCCTGACACGGAATTTGACATCCGTGCTCTCGATGCCCTTCCACGCGTAGAGATCGCTTACCACTACGCCGGAAGCGACGGCATGGCGACACGCGCCTTCATTCAAGGGGGGGCCAAGGGCATCATTGGCGCAGCCTTTGCTCCCGGTCTCATGTCCCCAGAGGAAAATATTGCAATGAAGGAGGCGGTTGCAGCCGGCATCAAAGTTGTCATGTCGTCGCGCGCAGGTTCTGGTCGCACGTTCGGACCAAGCAAAATAGTTCAAGCTGGATTCCTGAGAGCCGATAATTTAAATCCGCAAAAGGCCAGAATTCTGTTAGCGTTAGCATTAACTAAGACAACTGATTCAAAAGAAATACAACGAATGTTCGATCAGTATTAATCTAAGCTCAATCACCCTAGGAGATACTATGAATCGCAGAAAATTTATCGAAGGTGGACTAGCTCTAGGTGCAGTCGTTAGCGTCCCAGCTCTGGCGCAGAGCTCTGCCTCTAAATGGCCATCACAAACAATTAAATTGATCGTCGCTTTTGGTCCAGGCGGATCGACAGATGTCACGGCGCGAATCGTGTCAGCCAAACTGATGGAGGTGATCGGTCAGCGCATTGTGATTGAGAACAAACCAGGTGGTGGAT
>JACCDO010453428.1_pt1 | contig 10098 bp, 1 predicted proteins | sample 7446101 | NCBI WGS metagenome assembly JACCDO01 (sample SAMN15323440, study PRJNA562643) | freshwater metagenome | isolation source: river surface water | place: USA:Blue River Watershed | collected 2017-08-16
GGCGTTTCAGGAACATCAAACAAAAGCAAAACAAGGAACAATTCTTCAGCAAAACAATCAGCACAAAAGCCCGAAAAAGCTGAGGGCGCGTTTCGTGCGGGCTCGAAGTTTGGAGCTGCCGTACAGCCAAAGCGAGCACATCGGCGCATGGACAAGAAGTCCGGAGAAAAAGATGCATCAGGTGCGAGTGATGGCAGTGATGAAGACGAGTCAGAAGACCAAATCCATCTCCCCAATCAAAGATCTGGGGCAAATGCTGCGCAGTCGGATGTCATGGAGCTTGTGACTCATAGTGACAAGCGCGCAACTAAAGTCACAACAAAGACGAGTAGAGCAAATTCTTCTGCAGGAGAAATCCAACTCGACTATGAAAGTTATGCGTCGCATGCAGAAAAGAATTCCATCTCGCAGCAGCGGAGCAGTGGTGAATCATCAAAAAAGCGAAAAGCTGAAGATCAGCAGTCCAAGAAAGGGCAGTCTAAGCAACCCATCGACTTACGGGATGAAAGTAGTCACGATGATAATGAAAGCGAGAGTGAACAAAGTGAAGTCAGTGATCTTGAATCGGTCATGTCCACAGCATCTGAGACACCAAACGCAGCGAAGGTTAAGCAAAGATCGTACATGCAGATGATATCTTCTTACTTGAAAGATATGTCAACTGACAATATGCTTGATACTGACGAAACTGAGCAAGATGGATTGAAAGCATTTGATGCGAAGAAGTGCGTAGATGAGAAGTGGCTTGACATGAACACATGCATACCCGCGTTTTTACGGGATCCAGAAGAATTGAGAATCAGTCGTGAAAACGAATCAAAGAATTGTATCTGGAGACCTGGTCCTCTCGAGAACAGCAAAGAAGAAGCTGCAGATATTGCAAATGGCTTAACAATGTCTGCAGCAGCTGTGGCAAAAGAACGCGAAAGTAATATCGAAGCAATCAAGAAATACAACACTGAGCTTTCAGAGCGACGCGCTCATTTCAAGGCTTTCTCTCACGAAAAGTTCAATCCAAAACCAACCAGTGCAGCAACTTTAGGAAAACAACGTTGGTTAGTGCGTTTGGCGAACTTGGTGAAAGCTGGCAAGGGCTACAAGTCTCTTAACCATGAAGAAGTGCAGAAACAAATGAAGGAGAGAGCTGCCGAATTCAGAGCTTTGGGAGGCAAGATCAGTTCAGCAACTACTGCGGTACTGCAAGAAATCGAAGAACCTCTATCTGCAAGTGTTCCCGCAGAACGTTCTAGATCTTCGGATACGAGGAACCAGGAATATTCCACCTCTACTAACTCGAATCTGGCAGAAGAGTTCACCAACGCGTATTCCGGAGCTAAGGCGAGCACTCCCAGAAATGCCTCACATACGGGTTTGCCTTGTGCAGTGCCTGTGCCATCCTTTGAGGCAATTCACTATGATCGTGGACACATATCTTTATTCATGTCTGTTGCTTACGCGGAAATTTCGCATGCCATGCAGCGATTGCTCTTAACGATCGCCAGAGCATTTGTTCAGAGAACAAGACGAAATGAGGCAATGCGACTCGAAAAATTGCGCGAATCACATAAACTGTCAGGAAGCCGGAAAGGAACTGCTCATTTAGGCCCGACTGAGCTTTATAACAGTCTGCAGTTGAAGCGGTACGGCCATCCGAGCCACATGGACCTGCTGCACACAGACGATCACAAGATCATGCCTATAGTAGATGGGACACTGATGTTTCATAAGCCTGAAACTCCCACACTCTTATTGCGTATTCTGAATGAAGCTGATGGTAATGTAGCTCAAGCTTTATCTGAGCTTCGCAAGCACCTGAATGTAAGCAGCATTCAAGAACCAGAAATTGGCGCCGATTCGGACGACTACGGCAGTGACAGTGATGTCCAAGGTGCCGATTCTGAAGTAAGAACTCTAATAAATGCAAAGCAACTCAAGGCAACGGCTTTGCGTAGCCAATCAACAAAACTCACAGTAGAGTCATTCGTGGCATCATGGTCTCTTGGGGAGCAAACGCGTTTTCAAACAGCTTTTCAAAAAGTTGGTCCAAATTTTTCGAAGCTGTCTCAAGTGATCCCCAGCAAAACAACAGCAGAGATAGCCGATTATTATTTTAGGTTCATTGAAAGTGCCACAGAGTTGTTGACTTGCGACAATAAAGAAGCAAGCTACAACACAGCGAACCATTCTGGAGACCAGCCTGCCAATCTTAACGACAGAAAACGCAGACAAGAGGAATTCATTAGCGACGGAGTAGGCAATGGGGAGAGAAGCGATGAAGATTCAGAAGACGCTGAAGATGTCTCCTCAAGCCAAGGGAAAGGTGCAGATGGCGACCAACGGACGGAACATGAAGCGACCGCTAAGCGCCGCATCGATGAAAAAGGCGAATCTGCCGTCACCAAAGTGCAGTCCATGAAAGACAGATCGGTCCGCAATGGAAAGGTCGATTCATCAAAAGCACTCGATGCATCGACAAAAAGGCGATCAGGGATTGACGCTCCCATGCAGAAGCGCAGTGCGGAGACGGAGGATGTTGACGTCCGTCTTCAGAGCGTGGAGTTCTTTCTGAGAGCCAAGCGAGAACTGAGCGACGTCTCTTTCACACTGCTGCTAAATTGCTTCAAGGCCATGGCAAGTCTTTCACCTGAATCACCGGCGCAGCTGATCGTCAGAATTCGTGTGATTCTAGGGTTCAACGCTTTGTCTTGCTACAATATGTCTACCTCACAACAAAGCAAACCATCATCAGCAAACAACACCCTTAATGCGAGCGCAATCTTGAATGAATGTCCGTACTACAGCATGATGCCTTTCGACTCTACAAGTGCTAAAAAGCCGTTCCGATTCGATGAAAAAGTTGTCGCGAGTCTTTTGAATGACCGCGCATCCGATGTGGCTGGCGCCGCCGACCGAAACAAGGAGTTGAGCACAGGGACTAATCACCAATATAATACTCTAAAAGGATCCTTTTACACTAAGCCAAATAACAGCACCGCAATTTCGAAACAATACATCCATTTATCGAAAGCGGCTAGTGCCTGTGAAGCGCAATCCCGAGGGTTGCTGGAGATGGAGAACTCACAAAACGCGACATCGAAGCTCTCCCTATATGCGGAGTTCCTAAAAATGCTTCCTGATGTTGTAGGAGATCAAGCAGGCCTATGCAGATTAAATGTGCAATGATTAAATGTGTACACTGTAAAAAATATAATTTGTGCGAAGCTCGTTCGGCAACTTGACTACAACTAAAAACATGTATATTTATAACATATATATAGCGAAAACAAGTCTTCACTTCTTTACCATTCAGTCGTATGACGTACATTTCCATAGTCTTACGTTTTTGGACTCCAGTAGTCCTGCTTTTGCTAGCTAGTACAATAGAACAATATTGAAAAGCTTCTAGCCTTTCTTCTTGGATAAGGCATGTTCGGCTATTAAGACAGTACTTTCACTATGGTTTCATTTGACTTCAGCCCACTGCTGACATCGTTTTGAAGAGAAAATGTTTTCTTCAGTGCTACTTGCGCTATTCGAACATAACCCTTTACGCGGCGGTTCATATTCAATCCGACCAATTCTCCTGACTCCTCATCGAGTTTGCCTTCGAAATGAACAGGTGCGGCAACAAATTTCGCATGGCGGCAATTTTCATCGGAATCATCTTTACCACTGAAATCCAAAGCGGAGCTATCCGAATTACTAATCTTGTAAGTATTCTTGACATCGCTTAACTTGAAAGAGCACTCTCCTGCCACTGCATGAGACAGAATATCCCCTTCAGCGTGCAATTGTCCACCAGCTGCAACCGCTGCTTCAATGCCAGCTAATCTACTGGCTAAACTATATCTCGCAGGTTGCCCAATGGGACAATCCACAATCATTGCACCAGAACTGAGACTATATCGCAAATAAGTCCCATCCGCCCACTGCGCACAAAAATCAGGCATTGGGAAATTTGACATCAGCATGCATTTCATCTCAATTTTCGTGCTATCGCTGATAGGCTTATTGGCTTTAATATCCGAATCTGTTACCGTATGCTGATTTAAATGCACTTTAGTTTGCAATTTGTCTTTTGGATGTGGTGTGGAATCACTAGCGAGTCCATTTCCAGCCGATCCAGACTCGCAGGATGTCGCATTGGTGCAGCTTGTCGTTATCGTGAACATACTAACTTCGTTTACTTGCGAGATTTTGCTGTTATTGACCACAGCCATAGACAACGGTATGCGCTTACTGTTGTTAGTATCTCGACTATCACCTGCGCTATCAACACTGCTATCTTCATCATCGTCGTCGTTACCTGAATGGCGTTTTCCAGAGTTATGTCGCTCAACATTGACGAAATCTCCCTCAGCTTCTATCAACTCTGCGATTCGAGCTGAACTCAAGTAAAGAATTATTCTAGGTACACGACATTTAATAATACGCAGTATTTCACACACGCGATGATACGCTTGCTCTATGGCAGGCGTTAAATTGGATAAGCAATGCTCGTGGATCCAAAGGTTTTCTGCATGAATGGAACTTTCGCTGTCGATAATGCTGGAACTCACGGAAGAATATACAGCAGAAAAAACAGAGGCATCAGAAATTTGGGTGCTCCCCTTTTCACCGTGCTTTGTAAGCAGAGCACTAATTTCCTTGTTGACCTTGGATGTCGAACGACCCACGCGAATCGTTAACGGGTTTGAATGCGATAAAAATAATCTTGCGAAAGAAGATTTTCCATGACGCGACATGACGGGCACGCCAAACATCACATCCCTTTCTTTTGTCAAAATAATTAGCTCGTTATCAGGGGTCGCATAGCAAAAAGGGTTAAGCATAGCCGCATCAACTGACCACAGATGCCTGACGGCTTGGGCTCGTTCTTGAGGCTGCTGTGGTAATAGGCAACCCTGCGATGCCTGGGGAAATTGATCACTACTCCAAATACTTCTAGCAGCAAAATTTAACAAATTACCAGCAGGTCCTGCAAAAGACATAGTCGAAGTACTGCTTGCAGTGAGTGAGCTGCCGGTAGATTGAGAGACGGCGGACAGAGGGATCCTGTTGTGTGCAGTAGAAAAGCCGCGATTGTTGCCATGAATAGGGCTACTTAACATTGCAGGGCCTGGGGCTACATTTTCTCTACTTTCTCTGAAACTTGCAGACACATGAGCAGCACTTCGTGACATGCTCGATCGCAAGAGCTGAATTTGAGCCATCCAAGACGAGGAAACGGACGTGCGCCTAGGCTCGCTCACTGATGCTGGCATTTGAGAATGAACAATTGTATACGGTCTAGAAGATGCACGCGATAAATAAGATTCGCAACGCGGGTCCACCGGAGAGGTCTCTGTGCATACAAGTGCGCGATTTCCTGGCCTATTCTGGTCCCCTCCAGCTCGAGGTAAGCCGTTCGTTTGTACCGCATCTAGCCTGCCACGTCCCCAGTCCTGAGTAGCATACTGAGACAAGTTCAATGTACGTTGCAGCGACTCTCGATGAACAAAAGCGCTATTTTCGTTGGATAAACCAAGCTCTTGTCGCTGATGCAGGCGCCCACGTGCGGATCGCGTAGCACTTATGAGCGACGGCTCCTCACTATGACGAGGGCGAATCTCGTCCCCACAAGACAATGTTTTCACAACAGGCTCGATTTGCAGACTCTGAATATGAAATGAGTCGTCCAAAGCATGAAAGTCTGCAGCATTCAAGCTGACACACTCCCACTTATCAGCCGCAGGACTCTCAGTGTGTGCGCTCTTTTGTTGCTCCGCACCGTTTTTGCCAGACACATCTGTAATGACAACACTCGAATGACTATTGCTTACGCTCAAAGATGGGATTGGTTTAGTATTGAAATGACTGGAATGATGAGCGATAGGAGTAGGCAGCGTGCTTCCTCCTTGGATCGCACGTTGTCCCTTCGCTTGCTCTTGGGGTGAGAACGCCACGTAATTGTCAATTAAAATGACTGCATCTAATTCTAGCTCTTCATTTTCACTTTTCTGACAGTCTTTTTTCACACAGTCTGATGCATGATCGCCTGCTAGATACGGATCCCGCAAAATGTCAGCAGCCGTTCTTCGCGCTGCAGGGTTCATTGACAGCAGAGCTCGAAGGACAGTGCGACCTTCAACCGTGAGGGGCACATCCTCCGGAATGACATACACGCCTGCTACTATGCGATCTAAAGTCAGTTTAATGCGCTGACTTGGTGTGATTGGAGATGTTGGTGCGTTGTTATAGGGAATTCCGGATGCTGGAACGTGTAGTGCACTCTGTGAGCTCGCAGCTTCTTCAAACGGAGGATGCCCCACTATCATATTATAGAACAAGCATCCCACTGACCACTTATCTGCGGGGTATGCATGTGGGTAATGCGATGCGATCTCTGGAGCAATGTAATTTGGCGTGCCACACAGAGTATAATGCTCCTCGTCCGGGTGCTCCATGAGAGCGGCCAGACCAAAGTCGCACAGTTTTATGCTAATTTTTGGTTTTGGCAGTTTTTTTTTGAAACTGCAGCTGCTCATTGAATCTTGACTAGCTTTGGAATGGTAATCAGTGAAACAGCTACCGCTACTGATGGTACATACGCTGTTTTGACTGCTCCTGACACAAATTTCTCCGGCATCCATGGGCGACTGAGTAGATGCATTTAGGTTTTGTGACTCTCCCTCACAGTCATCAACAATAAGAATGTTACTGAGTTTCAAGTCTCTGTGAATGACTCCGAATGCATGCAGATGAGATAAAGCTTGTAGAAGTTGGTGAATGACGTGCCTGGTTTCAGCTTCAGAAAGCCGACCTTTACGTTTTAAGTAGCGATAAAAATTGCCTTTAGGGCATAATTCCATAACCAAATAATAGCAATTCTCATCTTCAAATGACGTTAAAGCACGAACTATGTTAGGATGAGGCGCTAGGCTGGAGTGGATCTTGATTTCGCTTTGAACTCTTTCCGTCATCTTCATTTGTTCCATTTTCTCTTTCTCGATAACTTTAATAGCAACTTCAGTACCACTTAGTCGATGTCTAGCGCGATAAACACGCGCAAATCCACCTCTACCAATTATCTGGCCAAGATCATAGTCCTGGACACCGTGATTGGGTTCCGCATTTGAAATAAGCATTTCTAGGTTATTTAACACTATCCGCAAAGTGCGACGCGCGCACAGGAAGAATTATATTGCAGATATAGATAAAATGATGTATTATCCTTTAATATGATCCTGATCACAGCGGAATACCTCATGATATATTTTGCGTAATGGGACCCCGGCGACCCACATCACAAAGTCAAACTAACCCTCCCTTGAACCTGGGGGTGCACAGGTATCATGCCAGGTTCTCCACCTACGCCTTCGCTATATAAGCGAAAAGACTTTTTAGGTGTGGATGAAGAGGCTCATTCACATCCAAATCGCACCTACTACTTTCGGAAGAACGTGGACATTGAGGAGGTAATTGAAACTTGTAGTAAGCGCTTGAGCACCCATTCAAATGATACAAAAGCACTATTTTTGCGCGGGTCCTCTATGTTTAAGCGACAGAAATACGCCCAGGCTTTGCAAGATTTAAATACTTTAGCATCGCTTGAGCCTGGGCACATAGAAGGTCACTACTACCGTGGCATGGCTCTATCCAAGATGAATCGACAAGAAGAAGCCATTGAAATATTAACAAAAGTTTTGGAAATGAATCCAAATCATGTGAATGCAGCTTTCGCAAGAGCGGCTTGCTATAATACAATTGGACAATTCAGCAGAGCAATTGAAGATTATAATTTTGCATTGCTGAAGGATGAGACTATGGCTTCAGTATCTACTAGCAAAAGCAGCTCCGCGACGAGCGGGGGCAGCTTTGTACCTTCTCCAACCGTCAACAGAAGCAGAGTCACAAGCTTTAGTGACTACGCAGAAGCCGCCCCTAATTGGATGAATTCGTCAACAGGACCTACTATTTTGCAGTCTCCTACAGTGAACGCGGCGTCCAGTGCATCATCTACCTCGAAACTCTCTCCAAGTTCTTCGTTGGAGACCACAGATCTGCACTCGTTATTGACAGAAGCCCAGAGTTTGTATGACAAAACACACGGCCTTTCCGGCAAGGGCACGAATGGCTTACAGAGTAGTGCAGCAAATTCAAACTCACAATCCGCTTACAAACAAAATGCTAAGATGATTTTGCCTCCTCCACTAGGATTGACAGCCTCTTCAGGGTTCCCAAGATCACAGCAGTCAGCGACTAGTCAGGATCACACGCTGGGCGCTATGGACTCCCAACGTGCCAAACCTATTCGTCGACAACCTCCACCAATTCCTGTTGCAGCGCAGGCGCATGTGAACAGACCGCAAAGTCAGGTAGAACAAGATCAAGATTTTTTAAATATGTCTTCACAACCATCTAAACTCAACTCACGAGCGGAGCATACAAGAGAGGCATCGTACCCAATTCCTGAAGGACCCAGCGTCGAAACCACAGATGCTGCGGCTTTAGCAGAGCATTATCATGCAACCGGGTATCAGTACCGCCGATCAGGTGACTTTGAAGCGGCCGTGTCATTCTATACTAAAGCACTAGGAATCGCGCCAGCACACTTCAAAGCGTTATTCAATCGCGGATTCGCCAAGGACAAATTGGGCCTTTACGAGGAAGCAGTCGCAGATTACAGTGCGGCATTGAAATTGGAACCCCAAAATGCATTTGCATATTATAATCGTGGAATATCCAATGATCGACGTGGCTGCTATGACAATGCCTACGCAGATTTTAGCGAGGCGATTCTCCTCATTCCAGACAATGCAGATTTTTACCACAACCGCGCATTTTGCCTGAGGAAACTGAACAGACTGAAAGATGCAGTGTCTGATTATGGGCAAGCACTGAGCTTGCAGCCTAGTCACTTTAAAGCTTTGCACAATCGTGCATATTGTCTAGAGCGTTTAAATGATCTTAATGGTGCTGCAGCGGATTATTCAAGCGCGTTGGCGATGGAGCCTCGCCATGTGGCGTCGCTCACAGCTCGGGCGGTTGTGTATGAGCGTTTGGAAATGATCGATTTGGCATTATCGGATTACGAATTAGCATTAAAGTGTGTTGTTGATACCCACGAACAAGCCCACAACAATCGACTAAGCACAGACACGACTCTTGACACGATCAAGTCACTGCAATCAGAACTACACTTGCTCGTCTCTATAGCCCGCTTGCTGTCGAAAGCGGGGAAATGGAGCGAAGCAACGGCACGATATTCTGAGTGTTTGCTATTGAGTAAATCTGTTGAAGATGGAGAGAAAGCGATTTCATCAGTCCCTGGCACTCTTATTTCTGCGACGGATACGGCACCTGATCCCACGATTTCTGTACCTGCAATTCTCTGCGCTCGGGGCATCAACTACAAGACATCCGGACAATTTAAGAAAGCAATCGATGACTTCTCAGCTGTGATTCAACAAGTGGAAGGCCCGGGTATAACTGCTGTTCAGCAATCGCAATGGGCAATTCCTTATCATGTCGCCACCGTGTACAACCATCGCGGGTTCTGCTACCGGAAATTGGACATGTACGAGGAGAGTATTAGCGATTACACAATAGCGATCAAGCACTTCGCTCCGCAAGACTGCGTGAAAGCTTATAATAACCGCGCATACTGCTTTGCTCGCTTGGAACGATACAGCGAAGCCGTGGCCGATTACACGCGCGTCATAGCTCTGGACCCTTTAAATTCACACGCTTACCATAATCGAGGCATTAGCCTTGATAAACTTGGACAATTTGATCTAGCAATTGCAGACTTTACCAAAGTACTAAACATTGACTCGCATATACATGCTGGCGAAGCGCTACCGCTTGACCGCCAGGACCTTGACGAACTCGAAGGTCTAAAACAAAAGCAAGATAAGGAGCGCGCGCAATTCAAAGAAGAGAAATCAGTACACGACTTTTCTAAAGCGAGGACAGCAGAAGAATTAGATGAAAATACTAGTATTCCGTTTAGTGTGAGCATTAAAGACGCTGCACCCCCGCTGTCGCCCCCGGGCGCCCGCATCATCAACGCCTCCGCATTTCTAGCGTCATTGCCTCCCGTCAATACGAATGTAC
>JACCDO010122958.1_pt1 | contig 10096 bp, 12 predicted proteins | sample 7446101 | NCBI WGS metagenome assembly JACCDO01 (sample SAMN15323440, study PRJNA562643) | freshwater metagenome | isolation source: river surface water | place: USA:Blue River Watershed | collected 2017-08-16
CTTAAACATATAATAGCCAGTTAAGACTAAATTTACGAACCAGAACATTCATGGAGTCCCGTACTGACACGTTAGTCATTGACTTTACAAATAGCGAACTTGAGACAATTCAGGAGGTCAGCGAATCTTGCACTCCCAAATCACAGTCTAGTCAACCATCTACTCCTGAACCAGTTCCTGATGTATCCAACCCAGTTCCTGATGTCACCCTACAAGTAACTGAGACCATCGACGAAGTCGCTGAGACCATCGACGAAGTCGCTGAGACCATCGACGAAGTCGCTGAGACCATCGACGAAGTCGCTGAAGTCCCATATGACACTACGCTGGTACCCAGACTATACACTGAATTATCAATGATGCTTCAAGGTACCTCATTCAGCGATGTTAATTGGGTTATCCTACTAACCAAAGCCATGTCCATTGTGTCACAGGTTAAAGGGCTAGACAAGAAGGCTAAAGTGGCACTATCAGTGGACCTGGTAATTAAGTACTTGGATGAGAAAACTTCACTTAGCGACGAAACCCTAGTCATAATTAAGGGAAGTGTGTTGGAAATGTGCATGAATATTTTAGATGGTCAATCAATTCTCAAAGGCACCAAAAAAGAACCGGTTAGCAGCGACCCTACATTAAGAACATCGCCACAACAAATTGTAAGCTTACTTGTTACTGTGATTGAAAACAGCACTAACACATGGTCCCTAAATACTCTTGTATCACAAAGCACTGGTATCATCCTAACATGCATAACCATTGTAGAGAAATTTCAGCACATTACAGGAATTGAAAAGCGCGAGGTTATCATTAGCGCAATTAACAAGTTAGTAGAAACTAAATTTAGGCCTAAACTAACACCTGGTTCCGCCGAAGAAGTTTCCATAAACCTATTACTTGCAAGTCTTCCTGTTATGATTGATACCCTAGTTGCGGTTGGTAAAGGCAAACCGGCATTTAAATTCGATTTCCAGGACCCAGCAACGCAATCTTGCCTACTTAATATATTTACTACTTTATTCAAACTATGCAAAAAATGAAGAATAGAAGGCTCTAGCCGTTCTCATCGTCACTAAACTCAAATTCAGTTATGGTAGAGTCACTATCATAGTATAATTCCTGTTTGTTTTTCGTAGGTTCGTCATTGTCACTTTCAGCATATTCATCTACATATTCGCTATGATACTCATTCTCTGATTCGGGTTCAGTTTCGCTAAGTTCATAAGCAGAACTGTATTCGCTTTCAGATTCGCTGGAGCTTGCACTAGGGTCACGCGGTGGAATATTAGCAATACACTCACTTTGAATATCATTATCTGTTAGTTTGCGGAATATTGGATACTTGAAATTTATAACCTTCATACAATGCACTTGACCTTGGCTAGAGACCCTATTAGCTGGTTTACAGAAATATTTATCGGTAGTCACTAATACCCGTCCTCTCTTTTGCCGGACTACCCAACCTTCTACGCATTTGGCTGTGAAATCACCAGTATAGTTCGGACATGTATCAACGATATCCATGTAGTAAATTCGGCATCCAGTGTATAGCGACTTACGTTTGGACCTGGGAACTAGTATATAGCCTTCTAGCCATGCTTTCATGTTATCAACTTCACGTCTGGTTGGCAATAAGTAACCGCGCATACTAGCCCGGATAATATAAACTTTAACAACCTTAATAACCAACTCATAGCACCGGTTAATATACTGGTTAATATGCCATCTGGTATAGTCATCAATCGAATCATCCAATGGCTCAACTTCTGAACTGGTGTCTTCATCCAATTCTGTGCTATGCTGGGATTTATTCTGTTGAGAAGGGGAAACTATCACACGCTTGATATTTTTGCCTTTAGTTGTCATAATCGATTCGGCTCGTTGTCGGTCAGGAATGTCATCAATGGCTAGACCCGCAACCTTATCTTGATATGCCAAATCAGCCTGTGACATAAGATTATTGATTAATACACGTGACCTTTGAACACGGAGTTTGTTTTCAATAGCTTGTTCATTTATCCGGTTGAAATCCTGAATAACCATATTACCTATCAAATCCGGGTCATTCATCCGACGTAAAAAATGACTATATGAGTCCATATGCCCGTTATCTCCCTCATGCGGTATTGCTCGATGCCGGGGTTGAATAGCAACCTGGTGCTGCATTTGGGTCTGTTGATTAATAATTCGGGTCTGTAATGCATGACTTTCTTCTTTAAGACGGCGAAGTTCCGCCAATTTGCTTTTCACTGAATCAGACATTTATTTATTGTTACTTTAGCTTCTTACTTGATATATAAGATTCGTTTTCAACCTTAAACTGTGTTAGTAAACGGCGTTTGGTGAGTAATCTTTCCAAATCTGGCTTGGGTAGGATATCCGGCCGTTTTCCAAGTTCAGTAATCATGTGTTGCCAGTAGTCATTGAGAATAGCTTCAGTTAGTAATTGTTCCACGTTATTGTGGTGACACGGGTTAAATTCGGAGATAATTGGAAGTGCCATTCTTGGTAAATTAAAAATTAACAAAAAAAATAAAATAATCAAATAATCAATTTTTATAAGGCCTTAGTAATTAATATTGTAAATATACTTATATTCATAATATACTGTGTAGCTATCATCAATCGAATACCTAATGTTGTTGGAGCTATATCACCAATAGCATTTGATAATACAGACATTGTAAAATATACAAAATGCCCATATATTTTTAATACATTTGTTTCCTTTTCATCAATTCCTTCCAGATTAAATATTCGCGGGTCATTAATATATGCTGTAAAATAGTACAAACTATATATAAGAACAATACTAATTAGCAGAAATGCAACTTTTCGTATGTTAATCGTTGAATGATTCTTGTGAAATGACCTGGTAATTACTAGTGCAATATTCAGCCATAAATATCCAATTAAAAATTTAGATATAATCAACATCCTAGATTTATTTCGGGTGTATAATTTGCTTATCATACAATATGCAATTATGGTTAATGTTATGCCTATTAATACTCTAGACGATGCTAATATCCTAATAATATCAATATTACCGACCATGTTGTATGTTTCCGTTTAATATACTTAAAGAAATTCTAATTATCAAGTAATATTTATTTAAAACCCAGATACATAAGTATAACCCAAGTTTAATCAAAATAATGTCTACTGATTCCAATGAACCTGCTGGCACTGGCGAAGAAATGAACATCGAGTTCTTCAAAATGACACTCAAGGAATATCTTAAACTGGATGAGGAAACCAAGACTCTATCCAAGGCACTTAAACAGCGCCGTGATAAGATGGTTGCTCTCAACTCTACCCTTCTAGCCTTCCTTAACAAGAATGACATCAACCAGGTCCAGCTAGAGGGTGCATACCAGGGCCAGGAGCTTAAACCGGATAAGTCACAGAAGGTCAAATCCGCATCCGCCGGAACCATCCTGGATGTTATTAAAGCCAAACTGGCAGATAAACCCGAACTCTTAGAAGAGATTACGCGGGAAATCGATTCACTCAAAGAAACAGTGGAAGTAGAAAAGGTCAAAATCAGCAAGGCCAAGAAAATCGCACCTACCGCTGCAGCCGGAATTATCCGTAAAAAGAATAAGAAGCCTACGCTGGCAGAAGAATCCGCAGAATCCAACGCCCTCCTGCTTGGGGCCACCACCGACCAATAAGCCAGTTTAAAGCCATTAGCACCAATTCATTTTTAATACTTATATACCAAACTATGCCTGTCCATCATCCTGAAACCCAAGCCGAGCTCAATACCATTATCCAGCAGCAGCGCGGTCATTTGATTGTTATCGATTTCACTGCCGCATGGTGTGGCCCCTGTAAAACTATTAAGCCTAAAATCCATGAACTTGCCAAGCAGACCCCCAATGTCATCTTCATTGAAATCGATGTTGATGAGCCCGGACATGAATCCACAGTTTCCGGGTTTGGTGTTTCCGCAATGCCGACATTCGTATTTATCCGCAATGGTGCTGTTGTGGGTCAGACTGTAGGTGCCAATTTGCAAGACATCGTACAGAAGGTACACAGCCTATAGGCCGCCAACCATCTTATTTCAGATTATTTTTTTATTGTTTATGTAATTATTTATAGTTAATTATAGTTATTTATAGTTATTTATAGTTAATTATAGTTAATTAAATGTAAAAAAAGTTATCTTTAGTAAAGACACAAAGAATTTCAATTAGCAAGTGCCTTACGCTTGGTAATTCCCCTACGATGCGGCATGAGCCACTTCTCAATGTAGAACTCCACAAGCTTGTACTCAAGGCTCTTGACGCCTGAAGGATACATTAGAGGCAACAGGTTCTCGCTCTGGTGGTCCCTGTAAAAGAGAACCTGGCCCCAATATAGCGCCTGCTGCTTGTTATTGTTCCTTACCGAAGTAGTCATGTCCATTGTGATTCGCTGTGCTGCCCTGTACATGTTACGGGGGAGCCAGTGATTCTCATCCTGGAATCGCTTGCATGCATAATATGCATCAACGCACTTCCAATCGTTCTGATATCCCAAATCACGAACAATCTTGTTGTTCTTGGGCTTCTTGATGATGCTTGCTGAAGATGCCTGATGGCACTTACACACACACTCATATCCGCACTCTGTATTCATCAGAGACATGTTTGTTTTGAAATCGATTTCAAATGCAAACATATAATCCGATATATACATTAAAAAAAACAATTTTTATGATTTTTTGATTTATGATATTTTATTTGCAAAAATAGGCAATACAAACAAAATAGTAATAATATAAAAATTGTTTTATGCTCGGCTAGACCCTTACCTTATTATGATTTACACGTTAATAATTATACACACGCTCTTATAATGACAACTCCAGAAATAGAAGTCCGTATTGGAGTCATCGGTAATGCAGATAGTGGCAAAAGCACTCTAATCGGTGTCCTCACCAAGAATGTATTGGATGATGGCCGTGGGTCGGCCCGTGCCCTAGTAATGCGCCATCCACACGAACGCGAAACCGGCCGTACTAGCTGTGTAACACAGAATTACACCCGCGCTGTTGACCCGGATGGAACCCGCCGAAATACCACCCTGATTGACCTCGCCGGACAAGAAAAGTATCTCAAAACTACAGTTAGCGGGATTCACCGTTGCTATGTAGATTATGCCCTAGTGGTAATTGGTGCCAATATGGGTGTTACCAGGATGACCGAAGAACACCTTACTATCAGCCTTAATCTAGCCATACCAACGTTCATTGTGGTTACCAAGATAGATATGGCACCTCCGCATGTCCGCGAAAATACACTCAGGGACATCAACAGTGCACTTCTCCGGATTGCAGGTACGGCTAGAAAGCCAATCCCTATCTCAACCCATGAAGACCTCACAACATTCAATAAGGAATACTATCTAGCCACGCCACCTAATCAGATTAACCCGGTCCCCGTGTTCCTAGTGTCTAGTGTTCATGGTGTTGGGCTAGACATGCTACGGACATTTGTCAATACGCTACCACACTATACTTCATATTCCGCAGCCGAAAAGGAAGACCCACAGTTTATCATCGAATCCACATATAACATTAAGGGTATCGGTCTAGTAGTAAGCGGGTTCCTCAAATCGGGAATTGTTCGCAAGGGTGACCATCTATGTATTGGTCCGATTAGCCATGAATTCATACCGGTGACAATAAAGACCATTCATAATAACTTCCGCGAATTCATTGACGAACTCCGGGCCGGACATTCCGGATGTTTTGCACTGAAACCTGTAAATAACAAGACGGAACTTATCCGCCGCCATATCCGCCATGGAACCCGTGTTGTAAAGACCCCGATGGCATATGATACATTTGAAGCCAAAGTGAAGATTCTTCATCATCCAACAACTATAAAAACAAAGTACGAACCGACTATCCACTGTGGTTCCATTTGCCAATCGGCACAAATCGTCTCTATGGACCGCGATTTTATCCGGCTTGGTGATGTAGCACATGTTACATTTAAGTTCCTTTACCGGCCGGAATTTATCGAAGCAAATAGCAAACTTACTTTCCGGGAAGGCAATACACGCGGGGTCGGCAAAGTTATCCGTGTGTGTCCAGATTCCTGTTATCAAATAAAAACGGCTAGCTAGGCTAGCATGATTTAATCGCCCTATTTACGACGATGACGTTCAAGTGCCAGTTTAATAGTCCGGCTATTGTAGTCATTATTTAACATATTTATTTTTTCAGACTTCTGCAGGCTTTCTATTTTGGTTTGCAGATTCCTAAACTCTGCCTCAATTTCCCACTTGGCAAGTTGTGCACGTTGACGCTGAATTTCGTTAATTAAATCAAATTGAACTTTGGCACATGCTGCTAATGGCGCTGTCCGAATAATACTTGGGAGTGGATTCATTGTTTACTCGTATGTGTTTTGCTATCTTAAATACGGTATGGTCGCTAACCTCTAAATTCATTTAAATAACATAAAACAATTTTCTGATTATTAAGTATAGCCACACTATAGAATAATACACTACCATCTGGATTGATGGATCTTTACGTTCTCGGACTTAAATTATATCTAGTGAATAGGGCATGCGGTGGCATACCACTCACTCTAGCCGCACACTTGGCAACCACATATGCCATATCCGCAACATGGTGGACTACTAAAAATACCGCAAAATTAATCGGTTATGGCGCTGTTGGAACATATAAGCTCATTACCCATGTAGTAACACCCTCTAGCCAAGCTCAAACCCCAGAAGGGCAGCCTGATGAATTCATTGATGATAACTGGGATAAGGTTGAACCGACAGAATATGAACCGGCAATGGACTGGGAAGTTATTCAGCCAGACGAAAAAATTGTTTTTCCAAATAACGAATGCGAAAATCCAATTCAAACCACAACAAATCATACAAATCATCAACAATGACACTTTATTCCGTTTTGCAGCTTCTAGCCGTGGTATTCAATCCAGCATTCATGGGCAATTATGCAGTTACAGTTATGGCTGTAATGATTGCAGCTAGTAAGTACCGGATGGCACTCAACTGGCTACATATCGCCATGACCTATATTGGAATCAGTTCTGTAAGATATTATGAATTTGAACAGCAAATTGCACTACACAACCTAACTGACTCTCACACACTAGCAGTTAAGTACAATTTCCATCCAGTATATATTGAAATGATGGAGTCATATATGATGGAGTCATTCGACAACTTCTGGCTCTATGATTACGCTCATGCGATTAACTGCGTCATTCCAGTTGTACAAATCGCAGCTGTACTTTACATGGCCGCATACATCATTAACAATGCGCCTTACAACACATGGCTACTCAAGCGCCGCAGATGGGACAGATTCATTTCTGCCTATCTTACTGGACCTAATACTATCATCAACTTTATTACTAGTCCTGTGTTTCTATGTGTAGCCTATTATGTTATTGCATTTGAGGTAGGTGCTTACACTAATCAATTGAAAAGTGAGTCATTCCCCTGGTACGTATTCTTTACCAAACTAGTCATTGGCATCACTTCATATGTGCTGTCTATTGATTGGATTAGGTATCACAGGGGTGTAATGATTGAACGCTATCTTAGCTGTGACGACGAGAGTCTCTAGCCAATCAACTCGCCCCATCCTACTAATTGCAGATTATTAATTTTATTTTTTCATTTTGGTTTATTTTGGCAAGTTAAACATTCATAGGTCTGGTTACTGTCTGAACATCACCTTCCCTTGTAGTAATCTTGAAGAAATAGTGAGTTTGCAAATTGGTGTTAATCAACTTACCCGGGCCATTTAATAAATATGTGTCACTATCACGGTCATAATGCGTTTCTGTCTTGTATGTGGCATATGTGTCAGCCTGTGTAGAATTAATTGTATAGTAAGTACTCTGGTCAAGTACACATAAATTACTAGCTAGTGTACCTGGCGGAGCAATATATATATTCCCGGTAAATCCTTGGTTATTTGCGCTACCCATTTGCACAGCCAGGTTTGTTAAATCGGTATTCAGAATATAATGCCCTTCCTCTCGGTTAATGAAATTTACAAAGTCAGAACCATTACCACTAAGGTCGGCTAAACCATATCCCTTAATCTTAATTAGGTCACCCAGCCGGAACAGTTTATTACTGAAACAGGTAGTTGTCTCTATTCTGACATATTGGCGTGTACCCCACACAGAATCATTAGGATAGCTAGTGGCTAAATCATACTCAAAGTTTGTAGGTGTCAATCCACTAAACGCACCTGTATATTGAATATCATCAATTACCAACACATCGGAGAACGTATTCAAGTTTTCACCAGCGGGGGTCGCGAGATTAAGCGTCATATGGCTTAAACTAGCAAGTGGCTGATTATGATACTGCTTCTTTTCAAAATATGCCGGCGTATACTTATAAAAGGTCTTACGATATTCACGGTAATACTGGCTAGTTGGTGTGGAATTTACAATAGATGACACACCGGAAATATAATCATAACTAAGCACACTACCATCATGCTGTTTGTCAAATAATAAGATACTAAACGTACGGTCGCTATGCGAATTAGTACCACGGAATACATCCGTAATCTCCGGAATCTGCAATAGCAAATAAGGGAAACTAAGAATATCAATATACACGCGATTATCAAATGGTATAGATACGCAGTCTTGCGGTAACACTGCATTGACCAATTCTATGCTAGTAATATTCTTATAAATGTCAATAATACCGGCACCCTGATAATACCGATTGGGCTTGAAATTCACACGGAAACTATACCGGGTATCATTTGGACTACCGAACCAATCACGGTCAACCGAATTTACTATAATATAATTTGTACGTTCCATATACTTGGGCTGCATATCCCGCTGTATAGATAGAATTTTCTCCATAAGCAAATTATCAGCTAAGGGGTCAATCGCGCGCACATCATTCCCACTTACACTCCCATTTGTCATACGGTTCATTATCTGTTTCTTTCCGTGTTCCGTCATCTTATACATTTCCAACGGGTCAACAAGTGTAGTACGCTGATTAAGCGTTTCCGCATCCGTATTATTCCGGCTTTCCATCACACCATTCACGTCACCTGACCTGGAAATCATTCTAGCCGTGGCACGCTCCCGTTCCTCTACTCCTAAATCCGTATAACTCAGTAATTTATTCCCTGCTCCCCGCTGTCTTTCCTGTTCAATCTCAGAGGCTCTAGCCATGGGGTCGATGTCTTGCGCCCGTTGTAAATCTAAGATGTTTTGATAAAGCGGTAAGTCCTGACCTGGTTCATTACTCATCATATTGGCTACTTCATCATCCATGTTGAATGGCAAGATTCCGCTGGAATTGGCACCGGGAGTAGCATCCGAGTCCTGATTAAGCAATTGACCACGGTTTAACATCATATCGGCAACGGTTTCATTGTTGATATGTAGGCTATTCATACGGGCTAGAGGGTCGCCGGCAGGTAATTGTCTATTTGCAGCCACGGAACGCGATTCACCAACCGGCATGTCGTATACCGTCCCATTACCGGAATTGTATATACGTTGGTCCTGCGTTCTCTGATAAACTTCACTAGAGTATTCACCAGACGGGTTATCCGACCTCGATAATTCCTTGTAACCGCCGCTGTTAAATTCGTTGGAAGCGGATACTTGGCTAGAGCCACCACGCTTATCAATCTGCTTACAAAAGAAATTAGTGGCTTGGTCAACCAACTTATTATTAAGTAAGCTCAAATTATTAAGTTCCTGTTGGTTACTCTTATCAGCTACTATCTTAGCCATATTACTGAATTGGGTCTCTAGTGCCTGTAGCCTAGATATATTCTTACCAGTGCGTTGTTGCACATTTTGACACACATATTTGTAATTCACACTAATGTTTTGTGGACTAAGGAAATTTTCGCGATTCATTCTTATTGCCTAATTATCTAATTTGTTTACTGTTTACGGAGATTTAATTTACCGGTCACACGTAACACTATGGCTAGAGAGGTTTCTTACTGTTCAATAAGGTATTCTTATACTAAATTAAACGGGCGCTTATTTCACTAAGATAAATATACCTATAACTATAATAACAAACAGTGAATAACCAAAACAAATAC
>JACCDO011119004.1_pt1 | contig 10096 bp, 6 predicted proteins | sample 7446101 | NCBI WGS metagenome assembly JACCDO01 (sample SAMN15323440, study PRJNA562643) | freshwater metagenome | isolation source: river surface water | place: USA:Blue River Watershed | collected 2017-08-16
ATTTTCACGGTGGGTGCAGTTGTGGAATTATACACTTTTGAGGGTAAACGACAACGCGTGTGGCGAATGGAGAGTCCTATTCACTTCATGATCGTCGACGGTGGGCCGGAGGGCAAAGAGGGTCTGCTGCTTGGCATGGAAAATGGAGTAATTTCGAAGATATATGTGGACAATCCTTTTCCTGTTGAATTGATGAAGAGAGACGCCAGAGTGATTTGCTGTGATGCCAGTCTATATCGCACAAAGGTAGCATCTGTGGATGCTAATAACAAGTTGGTGGTGACGAATCTGAAGTCACAAGACACCGTGTTCACTGCCGAGGGCGTGCTTTCAGTTTGCTTCAACACTGAAGTGGATGATATGCTTTGCTACACAACCGCTTCCAATATTTATGTTGTGAGTGGAGTTGGCACACGTGGAGCTGCGCCTGAACCTGAGGAGCAACACACGCAAGGCTTCGCTGTAGGTTTTCAAGGGCAAAGGATATACTGTTTGTACCGCGGTGCGGTACATGCCATTGACGTGCCTCAGGGAATGAATATTCAGCGTGCAATTGAAGCAGGCAATTTCGAAAGTGCATACGCTGTTGCATGCTTCGGTGCGACGGAGACCAACTGGAGGCAACTGGCGAATCGAGCGTTGCGCGCAAACTCCCTCAAGGTGGCAAAGTGTGCATTTGAACGGTTGAAGGATGTTAAGTATTTAGCCCTGATCGAATCTATTGAAGGCTCCACTCCTGTAAACGCGCCCAGTGAAGCAGGATCAGGACGCGGAGCGAAGTTAGCGACCTCAAATCAGCTTGACATTGGCACCCAAGCTGAGTTGCTGGCCTACGAGGGTCACCACCACGAAGCAGCCAAGACATATGCTCGTGCTGGACGTCATCTCGATGCCATTCGAATATTTACTGATTTAAAGAATTGGACAGATGCTAAAGCTTTCGCGCAGAGCTCAGGACAGTTTGATGTGAGTTCATTGACCGCACAGCAAGCCCAGTGGTTGAAAGATTCACAGGATTGGCGTGGAGCTTCCGAGCTCTACATATCCATGGGCCAGTTCATGGAAGCAGCCAAAATTATTGCAGAATCTGCAGATAAAGACTGGCAAGATAAGCTGATTGAGCTGGTGAGGCAAGCCTCCGCTGAGCAACGCGAAGCGCTCTTGTACTGCGGTGAAGCTTTCAGCAATGCTGATGCCAACGAATATGCTAAGGAATCGTATCAGAAGATCGGAGAAGTATCCAAACTCGTGCAACTGTATGCAAGAAAGAAGATGTGGGTTGAAGCTGGTAAATTAGTGGAGTCTTCAGATGGCAAATTCGACCTCAGTGTCATGCTGCCATACGCCGAGTGGCTGGTGTCACAAGACAAGTACGAAGAAGCCATGAGCGCTTACAAGAAAGCTGGCCGTTCTGACCTGTCTAGAAAGGTGCTGGCGGAGCTGACCTCCAACGCAGTTTCGGAATCACGTTTCAAAGATGCCGCATATTATTTTTGGATGCTTGCCAAAGAAAGCGAGATTGACGACCCAGACCAGCAGATGTTATGTGAACGCAAAGCAGACTTGTACTTCGCTTACGCTAGTATTCACTCCTACATCGTAGACCCTTTTACTCCACACCAGCCGGAGACATTGTTCCAAGTAGCACGCTTCATTATCAACTCCTTGGGTAATTCCGAAGTCATTCCTTTCGGTATCAGCAAAGCATCTACGTTATATACCCTTGCCAAGCAAGCCATGACGTTAGGTGCATATAAACTCGCTCGCTATGCATATGATCGCTTAAGTAAGATACAGGTTCCCGCTACTAAGCAGTCCGAAGTGGAGTTGGACATGCTAATCATTCAAGCCAAACCCATTCGCGACAACGCAGATGTAATACCTGTGTGCTTCCGCTGCAGCGCTTCGAATCCATTATTGAATCCTTTTACTAGTAAGTTTGCTAAAGGAGATGTGTGCACTAATTGCGGTCATCCCTTTGTACGGTCGTTCATTACGTTCGATGTCCTGCCGTTGGTGGAATTTGTCCCAGAACCGAGTATCAGTGATGAAGAGGCGATTGCGCTGATTCGCCAGCCAGCAAAAGGGATGGGTAAAAAGAGAAGCGGTCGTGGGGAAGTGACTTCTCGAGGGCAGTGGAATGAAGGGAAATCAGGAGGGGCCGACACTTTGCAGTTAGATGAGGATTATCACGGCGCGAGCAAGATGTCCGATCCGTCTGACGGTGACTCTTTCCAGCAATGCGTCAACGCAGCTTTGGAACATCAGAATGGCGCATACATTGCTGTGACAGTCGACAGAAGCACCCTCCTTGCCATGAATCGCTCAGAAGTATTTGCGTGTCGTCCATCCTCAAAAAACAAACGGGCAACATTTTACCGGAACATGCTGCCTGAGATCCCTATTGCCATTTCCCAACCGTGCCATCGTTTCTTCCATTTGGAAGACTTCGAGTTCACATATTTATCCACACGGAGTTGTCCATATAGCCGTTTCAAGAGTGTAGGTGAGTATGGGTCTTTATAAGTTGAAGCAGCGAGCACTGAGCATTGGAAGTTGCAGCGCTTGGGCAAGTGCTAGACTATCCTCCTGATATTATTCCCGTCGCATTTTCTCTGTATTTTTCTTCATAAATAGTAAGCAATTTGAATCCAATCAGCACTGTTCCAGCCGCGCCTAAGTTTTCCACTCACCGCAACTATGTTTCATACGAGCGGTCGAAGAAAGCTTGAAAATGAAGGAATCAAGAACTCGGTTCACTTCTCAATTTCTTTAATTCACTTTCCCTCTTGAAACGCAAATGAGAATTGGTTTTAGCGGAGTAATAATATTGCTAGGATCATTACTTTCAGTGGTTCAGTGCAGCGGAACTAATATTATCGATACGGAGTCCGATTTATCCAGCCCACTTGATGATCTGCGCGAACTCTTTGAAAGCTCTGATAAATGCCATGCTCTTATCAAGAGTCTTTGTGGCAGAAGCTGTAGAGGTACTAAAACGGATTCTTCTAAAAGCTGTTGGAGATTTTGTGCTCATGCACATGCCGAAAAACTAAGGGAAGCAGGTTGTAACATTCCGGATCGCAAATTAATTATCGGCCCTTCGTGGACTTGGGAGGAATGGAGAAACCGTCAGAAACAAAAGATATGGGTACATGGCAGGCATTGCTTTATTCCAAAGAACAGCAAGCGAGACTTGGGGTGGACGAGTGGGGCCATTCAACACGCACGCAGGAGCCGACATTAGTTCCAGGCATTCCCACCGACCCTATTAACAATGACGGATACAGTATACCAATAGTTGATCCTGCTATTGTGCCAATACCAATCCGCCCCGACCAAGCCCGTACTGGCAAAGCCAAGGCATTTGATTTTCGCCGATTGAAAGGCAAGGCGCATAAACCACCCCCGTTTTCACCCGCTTTCTCAATGGCATATGATGATGATACTCTATATGATCCTTCAGAGGAAAATAATGAAACAGAAGATTTATTCGAGGAACCTATCGTGCCCAGATCTTCTGTCAAATACAAGTCCAACAAACCTCCAAAATAAATAGCCATATTGACTTGAGTTCTCAAAAATGGAAGCATCTGATTTGGACAATTTGGACAGGTAAAAGATGATTATCTCACGCATTAAGGTTTAATTAATTTAATTTATTAAATCTGCACACTGATGCAAAAGGTCTCTCGCTTTCTATACCCAATATTCTGTTTATTCTTTTGATGAATTCCCATTAATTACTTACAATAGAGAGCTTACGCTACCTTACACAGCCAGAGGCTTTATACGTACTATCTCATAGGTGGAGATCAACATGCTGATGGTCCCCACCCAAGGCCCCAAATCTTACAACCATAACGCGAGCAGTTGTTCAAAGCGCTCTACATTATCCAACTCTGCAAAGCAGTCCGTGAAATATTCGTACATGTCATCCAGAGTAATATTGACACCAGATTTGTTCACATTGATTGGCTCACGGCCTTTGTAGATCTTGCGAATATCAGTCTCAGAAATCAACCCTTGCGAACTCACCTCTACGCGGGCAAGCACTTTGTCCACTAATTCACCTGCACGAGGATTCAAGGATCCACGCAAGAAATTTGTGAGTTCTGGCAATGACAAGTTCCCTGTTCCATCCCCATTGAAGGTGGAAAGGAGGCCTCGACGTTCTTCGGCTGTGAGCTCGAAGCCGTAGTCAAGGCTCAGCGAATGCACCAATGCCTCCACTTGAATCTCAGGCACAGAGGATGTAACCAGACCCCAAATCATATCGACAATTCTTTGTACAACTTTCCCTGAACCAAGAGGTAGCCCAAATTTAACCGAAATATGTCGGAATATCCGTTGTCGAAATACTTTCAAGCCCGCGAATTCCCCTACGGTGGGGAAAGGGCGCGGACGTTCATTGCTCTCCGTGCGGAAAGACGAAGGGTTGGTCTCCGCCCTGGTACTAAATGCGCAACTCTTTCGGAAAGGATTTGATGAAACAGTAAATGTGCAAGGAAAAGTAATATCCTTGCCGCGATTGACGCATTCCGAGTAGTACGTGATTGGGGAGTCGGTCACGTAGTTCGCACTAAAAGTGGGTACTCTAGTGGTATCCACGTTTTCCCGCAGAGAAGCACGGAAATCAGGTTTATTATAATTTGCACCAAAATCGCTTACATAGTCAACTCGACGCAAGGTCTCTGCAGTAAGTGTTTGCGAAGCTTTGAATGTGGACTCTACTTCTGACTTTAATTTCGATTCGAGAAGTGCCGCTCGAGGACCTACCTTGTCCTTAAGAGTCTTAGCGTGCGGATGCTTAGCAGGATCTTTAATACAATTTGCCATAACTGATTCATAATCTTTGGGGTTCATGCGATCAGAGTGTTCGATACAACGAACAAATGTGTATTTGCCTGCACTAGGATCGCGAGGATCCAAATTCTTAACACCAGTATAATTAAGCAAAGCTGCCTCCTCAAACCAATTGCCTTTCCTCATCGTGCCTGCCATTTTTATATATATACGAATTAAAAGCTCCTATAAAAGTGTAACTACACAGTCAATCAATCTTAATCTTCCCTGATACTTAAGAGAAGAATGTAACGATCAAATTACAATTTAATGCAAGCAAGATTACGTTTTAGACTAACAAGATGTCTAAAAATAAGAATATTTTACTCGTAAGTATTCTTTACCCTTTCTTGATACTCTCTCTTCCTACTTTTCACATATAACGATTGACAAAGATTTGTTGGACCAAAATGAATCAGAAAGAAAAGTTTGAGAAATAGGGAACGGAAAATAAAGAAAAGACGGGAAATAAAGGAAAATCGAAAATAAGGGGCATTACTCTGGGTCGTAAGAGGGAAAACTCAAATAATCTTTGATGTCAGCGTTTAAGGCATCTTCCTTTGTGGTAGGAGGAAAGTTTCGATTTAAAGGCGATTCAAAGAGCAAGACGCTGAAAAGGCCTACAGATATTTCGACACCTACTAGTAGTATAGGTCAACCTAGTAATAGTTTAATACAAGAGCAAATTGATGAAGACATTTTATTAACCGAAACTCAACGCCGACACAAACAGAAGTTGAGAGAAAAGGAAAAGGAAGAGGTTGCGGCGGCAGTGGCTGTGCCATATCGAGAGCGAATCAACAAATTCAATTATAAGCTTAGCACAACTTCTGAGCATAACGATATTCCTCGCATATCAGCCGCTGGAAATGGTTAAAGATTCCGCTCAAGTCGTGATTTTTGTAGTAGTTGATAAGTGTATAATAATGTACATTGCTTTATATATAACAAAAAATAATGCTGCAGCAATTCAATACAGCCAAGACACAATAATGAACAGGTTATTCATACCGTTCACCCCAACTGTCAAGTTCCAGATCGACTACAACAAGTTTGCCCATCGCATCCGTCACGGCAGCAACACCGCGCGGTCCGGAAACCTCTAGGTGCTCTACATTCTGCAAGGCTAAACTTCTAATGGCAACAGGCACAGGTTTTGTAGAAGCTTTCACCCACTGCAATTTATCATCAATTCTGGAGGTTGTGTTCTCCTGGTCACATTCTTTTGCCATAACTTGCATTTTGGTAGAATTCTCTGAAGTTAGGGCAGGGCTGGCATCGAGCAAACCGATTAGCATTGCGCTAGTAACTTTACTGAAATTCAAGTCGCGCATATCAAGCTTTAGCAGGATAGACTGTGATGTCTCAGTTTCCGACTCGGACATAGCGCACAACAACGACATGGAGTGCGTGCTGTGGGGCCGGGTCGCGGTTCCCACTACCCAACGCAACCTGGTCACTTCATCGATGCCTATTGGCTCAGCATCATCATCAGTTCCTTGCACAGAAGAAACAATGGACAGAAGTAGTTGCTCCTCTTGCTGCTTCACGCGAGGCACTGCACATAGCACATACAACTTACTATGCCGCATGAACACTGCGAAGGTACTGCCTTCCAAGACTATGGTCGGGTGTGCGTCTTCTTCCTCATCTGACTCCCCCTCCTCGCCCACACTAGCCGCATTAGGGTCTCGTATAAGCGTGGTAGGAACTACAGCCAAATCGATTACGGATATGTCCTGGAGCCAATGCTGTAACGCATGCGAGGTCTCTGCGGGCAAGGTCGCACATGCTGCTATCCCATGAGTCGGTTCTTTATGCTGTAAACACGACAGAAAGTGGCTGTTCACATGCTTGCATGCATCATGTAGTATACTGTCCGCGTCGTTCTTGATGTCTTTCACTTGCTGCGCTAAGGAGGTTGTGGTCGCTCCCAAGGGTGGCGCAGAAGCCGCGTCGTCGCCAGTCCATACGCCCTCCTGCAAAGCCAAGCTTTTCAAGAGACCACTCACAGTCTCACGATGAGAACTACTGGAGCGATGCTTGCTTACGCTATGTTGCAGATAGGGTTGGTCAGTTGCACCACACCGAGACTGCAAATTGATAGCTAGTTCCACAGGAAGTTCAGAATCTTGTAATAAAGCAAATAAATAAGTTCCTGTGACGTGCTCCGCTTGTGCATGTTTTCCAGTACCAGCAGCACGCCCCTTTCTTGGATCAAAGAGATTCATATACTGGGCACCGAGGCGGGGGTCCCACTTGGGTTTCTTGGAGGAATCCACTGTGTCATCGTTGTTCGCACGCAAACTGAATTCTTTCAGAAATTGTATATATAGAAGAAAAGCGTCTCGTGCAGAACGTGCTTCGTGAATTGTATCATCAAGCTTGAAAAGAATTTGCTCAGCTTTGGCGGAAAGTCTGGTCAAAGCTGAGCAGGGTACCATTGCAGGACCTCCCGCGGCGACGGTGACGTCCAGCACCTCTCGGAGCCCACGGCACTGCAGCAGTACGCTTGTTGCCATGCTTTGGATACGTGACTGTAATATCTTGATGATAAAGTTGGTAGTACTGTCAATTGATGAACGCAAGCGATTGAGGCCTTGCTCGTTGTAATGCTGGGTCAGTGCTAAAACCGCAGCCGGATGCCACGGGCCGGCCTGACATACGGTATACAGGAACTTTATTGGACTCATCTTAATTTGATAACCATCTAGCACTGTTTGCAAAAGTCCTAACTTAGGCAACACGGTTTTACACGCTTCTTTCCATTTGCGACTACAGGTCAGAATAGACGTATACATTCCTGCCACCTGAGCTTTCAGCTTCAAAATGGTGGCAGCCACATATACTTGCTGTCTGTTTGGTACTAGGCCTAGAATATTGGGACATATGTTACCCAATTGTAAATCACGCTGCTTCTGATATTGCTGCAATAACTGTTCAAGATAAATCAGACGAGGGGCTGTGCTTGGCACAATCTTGCAGTCACCACCTGTTGATGCTTGTGATGGCGAAGGTATCCAGAGAGCCAGGGGAACAGCCAAGTGACCCACGCAAACTGAGCCTTGACCATCACATATAGACACAAATGGAGGAACCAAGACGTTTTCTGCGCACGATGTCATCTTTGAACCGGAAAGATGAGTGGTAATAGCAAACAAAGGAAACGTCCCACAAAGGTATGCAGTCAACAAACCATTCCTTTGCAATACAAAGAGAGCAGTGTCCTGAGTGCTTTGGAAAAGCGAAACATGCTCATCCTCTTCCCCTAATTCGCTGGCATCTAAATCAGCCTTCGCATCAAGCGTTACTTTCTCAGCAATGGTGGCTAAATGCGAGTATGAATCAATATCATAGCCCGCAGCTTTAGTAAATTTTCCCCAACTAGTCGTGCTATTCCATTCCATGCGCAATACAGACGATTCGGCCCCATTATTTGTATCCGCTTTAAATTTGTGTGCTTGCTCTACCGCTCCCGACTCGATTTGCACAATACTAACTTCCCCACTCTCATGGCCAAGAGCCAATAATTTGCCAGATGGACTGAATGTCATAGTATGGGTTCTGCTCGTTGTTGTAGTAATTTCAGATGCCGATTTAATGCAAACTTTTTCCCAGGAGAATGTTCGAAATAGGGTTAGAGAGCCTTCTTCGTTGACTATGGCCACGAGATCCATTGTGGGGCACAACGTCACACAACGTGCCCCGACGCTTTTGCGTTGCAAAACCTCCAAAGATGACATATGCTCGAAAGATGACCTAAAAGAGCACTATTACGAAGAATTCTGATCTCAAAATTTTAGAACAATTTTAACTTAGCTGGTGTCTGCAAGACTTTATTCTTAGCAGAGACGAATCTTTTGACCAGGTGTGGCAAGATATTATGCGATGTCGTATCAAAGAGAATCAAATAGGAATGCGCTGAACTGCTATTTTTGAAACTCAATTAATAGAGTATATAGACGACTACTTTTATACTAAACTCGAACTTTTCATTCATTTTTTTGGTAATTTAAATTTGAGACGATTTTTTTAAAACAACTTCTTACTCAAGGAGGTCTGAAACAGTCCATAAAATGTCCGATACTCCTCCACCAGCTCCAGAAGTTTCGCCCGCCGAAGTTCAGAAGAAGCTGGGCAATGATGCTTTCGCAAATAAGGACTTCGAAAAAGCAATCAGCCATTACGAGGCTGCCATCAAGATGGATGCCAGTAATCCATTTTACTACTCCAATTTAAGTGCATGCTATGCATCTTTAAAAAAATGGCCCGAATCTTTGGCTGCTGCCCTGACTTGTGTAAGCAAAGATGACAAATTTGTTAAAGGCTATTTGCGATTAGCTGCTGCACAGACTGAGCTCAATCAGTTTGACGACGCCGAGAGAACTCTACGTGCAGCACTTACACTCGAGCCCACTAATCAACTTGTTGGACAACAGCTTAAAAAGCTTAAGGAGAAAAAGACAGGTGGAACTTCAGTCGGTCAGGCAAAGCCCAAACGTCAGTTGGATGAACAGCAGCGAAAAGAATTGTACGAGCTTCAAGAGCAGACAAATTCCTACTCACGAGACCTGCGCGCAGTAGTGGCGCGTCTTAACTCCCTTTCCCGCGAGGCTGCTGCGACGGATAATACGCAAACTCAATTAAAAGAGTTCCCTGAGGACACTAAATTGTACCGCGGTATTGGTAAGGCATATGTACTGCAACCACGCACGACAATTAATAACTGCCTAGAACAAGAGTTAAATCTGATCGACAAGAATTATAAAGACTTGCAGGACCGGAAGGAGTATCTTGAGAGAAGAATTCAGAGCAACCAATCTAATTTGCGCGATTTGACCGCTGGACTTTAACTCAATAGGACGTTCGCAATGCTGCGCCAGCATTTATGCGGGTATCAAAGTGAAATAGGGGCACATAACAATTTAACTGTAAATAAACAAATAAACATACGTCTACAAACTTCAATATATCTTCACTTGCAGTTCAAATGGCTTTTCCCCTGGTATATTGCATGTTTTACATTGTCGCGATTCACCTTAAGCACGGCTATTATTGCGTCTAGATTGCATACGTCACATATTGCTCAAAAGCCCTTTATATAGCATTTTAGCATTCTGTTTGCCATATTAACTACAGGAAAAGCGCACACATCGGTAAATGTCAATCTTCTTGGACCGGTAGCCGTCGTGCAATTCCATTGGCGAAACCAAAGCAAAGTCAAACATTTCGCGTAGCTCTTCAAATTGAA
>JACCDO010279957.1_pt1 | contig 10094 bp, 13 predicted proteins | sample 7446101 | NCBI WGS metagenome assembly JACCDO01 (sample SAMN15323440, study PRJNA562643) | freshwater metagenome | isolation source: river surface water | place: USA:Blue River Watershed | collected 2017-08-16
TGATAATCAAGCTATGAATGATGCCACTTTTCTCTTTGATAGTATCAAGTCTAGTTCTGAGACTGTTTATTCTTCTGTAAAGGAATATATTGATAATCAAGCTATGATTGATGCCACTTTTCTCTTTGATAGTATCAAGTCTAGTTCTGAGACTGTTTATTCTTCTGTAAAGGAATATATTGATACTCAAGCTATGATTGATGCCACTTTTCTCTTTGATAGTGTCAAGTCTAGTTCTGAGACTGTTTATTCTTCGGTAAAGGAATATATTGATAATCAAGCTATGAATGATGTTAAATATGTTATTGACAGTGTTAAGTCTGGTTCTGTTGCTACTTATTTTTATATCAAAGAGTATATTGATACTCAAGGTGTGAATGATGTTACTTTTGTTATTGACAGTATCAAGTCTGGTTATGAAACTGCGCATTCTTCAATTATTAAATATATTAATACTCATGTTTCTAAGGAAGTTAAATTTACTATTGATAGTGTTAAATCTTTTTCTGATAGTATTTATTATTTTAATGAATTTTTGTTACAAAAAACGAAATATATATTTAGTTTGTACGATATGAATAATATATCAAATAAGTATAATAATATAATGTTTGTTAATGCGGATTATGTTTCAGAAGAGTTATTGAATTATAAATTTAATAATAGAATTATTATACCAAATTCCACTATATATGAAAATAATTATTTCAATGAAAGTAATTATATTATTGATAATAATTATGAAAGTAGTTATAAGATAGACTTATTAGAAAATACTATAATTAAAAATAAAAATTTATTGCAAAATAGTTATAATACAACACAAAATAAGATAAACACAAATGACATAATTATTTTAAGAGATGTAAATATGAATTTTACAGATATTAGTGATGTTAATAAAGACCATAATAAATATTACAATTTAAAAGATTTTTCTACATATGAACCAAATATTTATTCTGGATTTATATTTTTATTATTTACATTTTTGTATTATATTAAATTACATAATTCTAACTCTAATTTTAAAACTAAGAAAGTAACATTTGATAAAAATATTTCATATGAAAATACAAATACTGATAAATTTGTAAATGAAAAGAAATTTGAAAAGGAAATTGAAAAGAAATTAATTATTAATAAAAATGACAAAGTACCCGTAAATAAAGGTATCAAGGATACAGTTTTGTTAAAAAAACACAAAATAAATTTGAAAAATCCTAAAAACAATGACAAACTCAAAGTTAAAAAACCAAAAAATATATATAATTTCTTTTGTTCAGAAGAAAGACCTAAATTAAAGAAAGAATTTGTAGGATATAGTTCGAAGGAAATTAATGCTTATTTATCATTAAGATGGGGAATGTTAAAAGATAGTTATAAAACAGAAGATAAAAAACAAATTTTAAGATATAAAAATATGGTTCTTCAAGATATTGAAAGATATAAAAAAGAAATTAATTGTTAAATTTTAAAGTTAATTTTAAACTAATATAGTTTAAAATTTAATAAAAATATCCTTGTTCAATTAAAGATTGAGAAATTTTAAGAAATCCTCCAATATTTGCTCCAATAATTAATATTTCTTCATCTTTATCAGTATCTATTTTATACTCTTTACCTATTTTTATACAGTTATCGAATATATTTTTCATTATATTTTTTAATTTATCATCTACTTCTTCCCGTGTAAAATATGTTTTCCCAGCATTTTGAACTATTTCTAGACCACTAACACTGACACCACCTGCATTGCATGCCTTTGATGGTCCAAAAAAAACATTATTATTAATTAAATAAGATATAGCTTCTAAATTACAGGACATATTACTTCCTTCACTGATATATTTACAACCTAACTCAACTAATTTTATTGCATCATTTTCGTCTATTTCATTTTGTGTCGCGCATGGAATTATTATATCAACATTTTTTATATTATTTACAAACCATGGTTTATTTATATTGATAAAAGAAAAATCTTTAACAGGATAATTAATAAATTCTGACAATGTCTTTCTTTGTTCATATATATTTTTTATAAATTCAAGATGATTATTATTTAATTTTTCGTTAAATAACAAAGAACCACTTATATCATTTATTGCTATTATATTAGCATTATATTCCAAAGCTTTTTCCATTGCATAAATAGCAACATTCCCAGCCCCTGTTATAATAACATTCTTATTTTCAAGATTATCATTTTTATAAGACAACATATTTTGTAAAAAATAAATAACACCATATCCTGTAGCTTCGGGTCTAATATGAGATCCTCCCCATAAAAGTCCTTTACCTGTCAAAGTACCAGAACATTCATTTGTAATTTTTTTATATTCTCCATACATATAACCTATTTCTTTTGAACCAACACCTAGATCTCCTGCGGGAATATCTATATTATCTCCTATATATTTATATAATTCTCTCATATAAGATTGACAAAAATTTCTTATTTCATTTTCTGTTTTATCAGAAGGGTCAAAATCAGCACCTCCTTTTCCTCCACCCATACTTAAGCCTGTTAATGAATTTTTAAAAGTTTGTTCTAATGCTAAAGCTTTAAGAATATCTTCATTAACATTTTTATTAAATCTTAAACCTCCTTTATAAGGGCCTAAAGAATTATTAAATTGTACTCTGTAACCTGTATTCCATCTTAAATTACCATTTTTATCGGTCCAACTAACTTTGAAAACTATTATTTTATTAGGTACTAATAAAAAATTAAATATATTTTTATATTTTTGATTTTTTAAAATTCTCTGCAAAGAAGTTTCAATTTCAAACGCAACTTGTTTAAAAATAGACATTGTTTTTTATTTATAATCAATATTATAAATAAAAATTTAAAAAAGTAAACAAAATTATAACTTAATTAAATTTACAAAATATTTTTAAACATATTTTTTGTTTAAAAATGTTTTTATTTAATTTAAGCAACTACCTCAGACTTAGGGAAATGATTCTTCAAGCATTTTTGAATCATAAAGTAAGTAAGAGGCTTCTCCTCCTTCTTAGAATCATACTTCAAAAGCTTAGAGAGCTTGGCGTCTGCGAAAATTTGTCTTCTATCTTTTGGATTTTGTAAGTCGTTATCCTTGATATAACTGCATAAAAACTTAGTGACATCCACTCTAGATTTAAGCTCTGTAGGATCCCAACCGGTGAACTTAGCCATCTCATTTGAAATAGCGACAGGCTTCAAAAATCCGGAGTTAACATTGTTAGTAACGGTTTTCTTGGTAGAGCTTTTTTGCTTAATAATTCTACTGGATTGATTCTTCAATGTTTTAATTTTCTTGTTAAGAGTTCTTAAAAATTTAATTCCCTTATTTTTATTTTGGGTTTCTCTTAACAATGCAATTTCATTTTCAATGCTTGCAATAATTTCGTCAAAACTTGCGATAATACTTTCTTTGGTAGGGGTTTCTCTTTTAGTTTTTTGTTTAGAATCTTCGGAAGAAGCATCAGCGACTACCTCGTCATCGACTTCCTCCTCAACTTCTTCTTCAACTTCCTCCTCAACTTTTACAACAGGTTTCTTTTTGCTAACAGGTGCTTTTACAACTTTCTTTTGAGTTTCAACAGGTTTAGATTGAGCTTCAACATTTTTAGTTTGTGCATCAGGTGCGACTTTAGAGTTTTTACGATTTGCCATTTTTATAAATACTATTCTGTCTTTAAGTTAGTTTTAAAAAAAAATCTTTTAAATAATTTTTAAGATTATTTTTTATTTTTTCTTTTAAATAAAATGTCTTGTTGTAGTTGTAACAAAAAAATAAATGATATAAATTCTATAAAATTTACCATTCCAATTGATAAAGTTAAGGAAAATTATAAAGAAAATTATATGTATATGAATACATATGGTGAAAATAATCAAAATTATAATGTAAATTATGTTAATAACTATTGTACTTTTTACAATAATGGTCAAAGGCAAGCTGTATTAGCTCTACAAGATAATGACAATCCTTTAACATATAAAGCATTCTTATCTTAATTTTTAAAAATTTGTTTTTAAAAATTAATTTATATTTCTAATTTATATTTCTAATTTATATTTCTAATTTATATTCTTTAACATTTTCAAATGAAAATCCAGAATTAAATTGTTCTTCTCCGTGATCAAAATCTAAAAAACTATATTTACTATTTTCTTTTTGTTCGTAAACTGTTATATCTATTTTACATGGAAATTTTTCAGTTTTCAACAATTCAAAATATTCTATTTGCTGTTCTATTATACCAATTAATCTTTGTAATAAATTATTGAAATGAAATTTATCTTTATCAATTTTTTCAGTTTCTAATAATTTTGTGCATATTATAACATCAATATGTATGGGTTCTTTTGGAAAATATTTTAAACAATAATTGACAGCTTCTATTAAAAGAACATTAGAAGTTAAGCCTCCATCAACAAACATATCATCCAAAAAATTATAAGGTTGAAATACAAGAGGAACTGAAGATGAACACATAATTGGATCTACAAAACCGTAAGTTTTAATATCTTTAAAATTAAATATTTTAGATTTGGAAGTGTTTAAAGATGTACTACTTAATATTAATGGTCTTTTAGGTAATTTATTTTCAAATATTTCTTCTAATTTGGTTTTATATTTATTACTATTATACATACTTAATCCATTAAAAAAATATTCACCTTCAAATATATCTTTATTTTTTAAATTTGACCATAAAACTTTAAAATCTTTTATAAATTCTTTCTCTCTTTTTTTATCTATAGTACATAAATATGAACCATTTATAGAACCTGCAGACACACCTGTAATTAAATCCCATCCACCTTTATTATCTTGTATTAATCTACTAACTACGCCCATTTCAAAACTTCCGTGACTTCCTCCTCCGGACAAAACTAAAATTTTCTTCATCTTAATTATTTATTATTTGTAAAAGATAAAAATAAAAATTTAAAATGAATATATATTTAAAAATTATAATATATATTTATATTATGTCTATAAAAGTTAACATTGATTCAATTTCAGACGATAAAAGAATAAAAATTGATAAAGAACTAACAATTAAAATCGAAAACAAAAGTAACTTTATTCCAGATAAAACTATTATTCCTTACGATATTATAGATGAAAATATTTATTTACCATTTGCATATGCAAATGAAAATGATTTTTTAAGACCTAATAGAAAAAATTTTCCTTCAATGAATGTAAAATTCGAAGGTAAACTACGAGACGAACAAAAAATTGTAAAAAAAGATGCGATTGAGTATCTTAATAAAACTGGGAGTATTATTATAAGCTTGTATACAGGTGCTGGTAAAACTATTACTTCTATAAATCTTGCAACAACTATAAAATTAAAAACATTAGTAATTGTTAATAAAATAGTATTAATGAATCAATGGGAAGAAAGTATTTTATCTTTTTGTCCATCTGCATTAGTTCAAAAATTAACAACAAAAAGCAGATTAAAAGATGATTGTGATTTTTACATAATGAATGCAATTAATATTGAAAAAATGGGTAGAAAATTTTTTAAAAATATAGGGTTAGTTATATGCGATGAAGTTCATTTAATTTTAGCAGATACTCTTTCTAGATCATTGCAATATTTATGTCCTCGTTATTTGATAGGATTATCTGCAACACCTTATAGACCAGATGGATTAAATATACTCCTTGATTTTTATTTTGGTAAAAACAAAATTATAAAAGAAATGTATAGAGAACATATTGTTTATAAAGTTAAAACAGAACTAACACCTAATATGGAATTAACAGAAAATGGAAAAGTAAATTGGAATTCAGTTTTAAAATCTCAATCAGAAGACGAAGATCGCAATAACTTAATTATAAATATTGTTAAACATTTTTCTGATAGGAATTTTTTGGTTTTAACAAAAAGAGTTACACAGGCAAAATATATTTATAATCAATTATTAAAATCTGGACAAAATGTAACAAGTTTAATAGGTACTCAACAAGAATTTGATAGGGATGCACGAATTCTAGTTGGGATTACAAATAAATGTGGAACTGGATTCGATTTTCCAAAATTAAACGCTCTTATACTTTGCTCTGATCTAAAAGAATTTTTTATTCAAAGTCTTGGAAGAATATTTAGGACAAAAGATACAATTCCTATTGTTTTTGATTTATTAGATAATAATCCAATCTTATTTCGACATTACATGGAAAGAAGAAATGTATATTTAAAACATGGAGGTAAAATTGTAGATTTCAACAAAAAGTTTCCGGAGTTTTTTAAATATAAATAAAAATTGATAAATAAAATAATTTTAATATATAATTATATATTAAAATGAGCTTTCAAGATTGGAACGAAGTTAAATGGGATAAAAGAGGTGAAAAAAATAAGAATGAATCAAATAAAACTTATATCAATAATCAAATGCGTAAAGGAAATGTAATTTCTACTTTGAAAACAACTTCTGCTAACCAAAATAAAATTAATATTGTTACAAATGCAAATAAAATAGATAAAGAGGAAGATACTTTTAAACATCCAACTATATCTTTAAGTGTTGCAAAAAAGATATCTCAGGCAAGAGTTGAAAAAAAATTAACACAAAAAGAATTAGCCCAACAGTTATCTTTACCTTTTAAAATAATTCAAGATTATGAAGCTGGAAAAGCTATTCCAAATGCTATGATTTTAAATAAAATAGAAAAAATATTAGATAAAAGAGTTAGAGATTAAATAATTTTAATTCACGATTGATATTAAAATTATAATTTAAAAATAAAAATTATATATAATATGAACGATACTAGACCATCCTGGGATGAATATTTTTTAAAAATTGCGTTATTAACAAGTGAAAGAAGTAATTGCATAAAAAGAAAAGTAGGGGCTATTATAGTTAAAGATAACCGAATTCTTTCTTTAGGATATAATGGAACTCCATTTTCGATGAAAAATTGTTTCGAAGGCGGTTGTAAAAGATGTTATGACCAATGGTTTGAAAAAAATACAAATAATTCTGTCAGCAACAGTGGTAAAAATCTTGATTTATGTATGTGCTTGCATGCAGAAGATAATGCATTATTATTTATATCACAAAATGACATAAAAGATTCAACTATTTATATAACTTTATTTCCATGTATAACATGTTTAAAAAAAATTTTACAATGCAAAATTAAAAGAATTGTTTATATAGCTGACTATAATATAGAAATACAAAATATGGCATTTGATCTTATTAAAGATACTAATATAAAAATAGAAAAAATAACTTTGCGTTAATATTTTTAAAAAACTTTTTTTAATTTTTTTTTTCTTTTTTTATTATTAATAAAAGAAAATGGACTATTCTTCAAATGTATCTGTAAATGGACCTGCGTGTTCATATGCAACATTAAATCATTATAATAAAACTATGAAAGGTTCCGGGTTTTTACCTCCTCAACCTACTAATGTTACTGGTACCTATATTGTACCTGATTGGGGTGTCAACTATGGTTATGATTCTTTGACAAGAGGAAATGCTCCTAGTTGCGCTGGTTACTTTAATATTCAAGGTGCTTACGGTAAAAATGCTAACAACTGTAGCACTCAATTCAAAACTAGATCTTGTAATAATTAAATGTATTATTTAGATTATATTTAAATTTTAAAAATTTAAATATATTTTTATAACATATATTTAAATGAATATATTATCAAATATGATTATTATATCTAAAATATTAATAGTCTTACTAATTATATTACTAATCTTACTTTTTGTAAATATATATTATACAACAAAATTGATATATTCTATATCTAAAAAAGAACCATATATAAGAGACGAAGATGGAAATGTAGATATTTATGAAGATGAAGACGATAAAAATGATGAAGTAAAAAAAAAGAATAGCGATGTTTTCAGAAAAACTGATTATATTAAACTAAATAAAAAAACTTATAAATCAAAAAAATTTTCAGAATAACAAAAATATATAAATTAGAAATTTATATATTTTATTTATTATTTGTTATTTGTTATTTGTTATGGTTCATATAATAATAAATACATCCAAATAATAATAAAATTGCAACTATAATTAATATTATTAACCATAATGGAATTCCATTGTCGCTACCATTTTTATTTTTATCAGATCCTGTATCATAATTTTCAACTACTTGATCGTTAACTCTGTAATACATCTTTATTATAATAAAAAAAATTAAATTTTTGATAATTTTATTAAATTATTATTTATATTATTTAACATTACTGAATTATCAAATAAAATTCTATCTATATTTAATATTAAATGTTCTTTATAAATTTTTAATTTAATTATCTCGTTTAATATTTCTTCTTTAGTATTAATTATATTTTCCAAACTTTTGTAATAATTATTTTCAATATGAGATCTTTCTATGTCAAAATTTAAATTTTTATTTTCATATTTTTCTTTATTTTTAAATTCAAGATGATTTTTTAAAATATCTTTTTCTTTTATAATTAAATTATTTAGCAAAACTTGTAATTGATCTATACAGTTATCTAACTCTACTTTTTTTCTACAAACATTTGTGGATATAGATAAAATAGTATTTTTTTGTTCATATAAATCGTTTAAAATTTTTTCATGTTTTATTTGATTCTTATTTAAAAGTTTAAAAATATTTTCTTTTAGTTGAGCTATATCAAAAGATACACTTTTAATTTTAGAATAAAAATTTTCTAAATCAATTGATATATACATTTTTATTTCTTCTGTAATATTTTCATTCATTTCATTAACTTCGGATATAGTATAGCTTTCTAACGAGTTGTCTCTTTTTATACAAAGAATATATTTCTTATATACTATAACTATCTTGTAGTTTAAGTTTTGAACACAAAATTTTAGACGAGATAATTGCATATAAATATTTTTTACAATTTTTTTCTCTTCTAATAAATTATTTGCTAAATTTAGTTCAACGTTATAATTATCGTTCAAAATTTTTTCTAAATTATTTTTCTTCCTTTCAGGACTTAATTCTAAATCTATTTCATCGTATTCCTCTTCTATGTTATTTTCTTCTTGTATATAATCATCTGCTTCTATATCAATATATTTTATTTGATATATGTTTATATCAGCCCATTCATTTTTAACTTTTATTTCATATTTAGATTGAATATATAGCATAAAAACATTAGAACTATCTATATGTAACAATTCTAAGTATATAACTATATCACCTATGCAAAATATTTTTTTTATTGTTATGTTATTTGATAATAGAATATCTCTCAATTTTTTTATTGATAACATTTATTAATAATAATTTTATTTTAAATATTAATTTAAAATAATACATCTTTTTTACAAATGGAAACTCAAAAAAAATCGGATATACTGGAACAACTACCTGTTGACAAAATTAATCCAACCCCTGAAGAAATGAATATAATGAATACTTTATTTACGCAACATAAAAAAGAAGTTAATGTTATTTTTAGCGAATTAAAAGATTGCTTAGTCATTGCTATTTTATTTATATTGTTTTCTTTACCTCAAGTAGATGATTTACTTAAGAAATTTATACCAATTACTCGTACATCTTTTTATATTTTATTACTTATAAAAGTATCTATAATAATTGTTTTATATTGGTTCATAAAACATTTTTATTTAGCTAGAAAATAATGTTTTCTTAAATAAAAAAAAGAAAATATTATTATAACACATATCACAACTTCTATTAATAATATTTTTTTATAATTTATTTTTAACTCAGTAAAATGTGTTTTAGGATTTGTATGTTTTGATAATATAAATTTTGGTTTAAATATAATAAAAAATATAAATAGTATGATAGGTATGGAAAATAAAATATAATTAATATTTTTTTTTACAAGTTGATTGATATTTGAAATATTTATTAAATTCAATTTAATACCACCAGAGTCTGTTAATTTTTCAACTTTATCTGTTAGATTTTTTATTCTGTCATTATATGCCTCTATGTCAATCATTTTAAATTAATATTTAATAATATTAATTTATTTTTAAATGAAAAACTTTTTAATATTCTTCTTCTAATTCTTCTTCTTCGTCAAAATCTTCTTGTTCTTCAAA
>JACCDO010689239.1_pt1 | contig 10094 bp, 10 predicted proteins | sample 7446101 | NCBI WGS metagenome assembly JACCDO01 (sample SAMN15323440, study PRJNA562643) | freshwater metagenome | isolation source: river surface water | place: USA:Blue River Watershed | collected 2017-08-16
TGAATTCTACTTTACCAAAAGTTTTACACAAAGTTAATGATATACCTATGTTAGTTAAAATAATAATTGAAGCTGGAAAATTAAATCCTGACAATATATTTATCATTGTTGGTAAATATAAAGATATCATACAACAAAATATATCAGAGTATATAAATTTGGTTGATTATAAAATTAAATTTGTATTACAAGAAACAGCTTTAGGCAGCGGACATGCAGTAAATTGTAGCAGAGAAGAATTATTAAAAATACAAAACAAAAAATCTAAGATATTAATTTTATGCGGAGATACTCCTTTAATTAAATACGAAACATTAAATGATTTTGTAAACATAAATTCAGATGCAAATGTTATGGTTACAAAATTAAATAATCCATCTGGGTATGGAAGAATAATAGAATTGGATAATAAATTTGTAGAAATAAAAGAAGATAAAGATTGTAATTTAGAAGAAAAAAATATCGACAAAGTTAATTGTGGTATGTATGTTATTAGAAATGATTTATTATGTAATTATTTACCTTGTATTAAAAATACTAATTCTCAAAACGAATACTATCTAACAGATATAATCAAAATAATTAAAGAAAATGAAAAAGACATTGATATAAACATATTTGAAATACAAAAAGAAAAACAACATGAAATATTAGGAGTTAATACAGCAGAACAATTAAAATTTATAAATGAAAATTTTAAATTATGATTTAAATAAACAATAATACAATATAAAATGTCTTATGCAAAATACAAAGATTTACCTGGGGGTGAGAAAAAAGAAAATTTTAGTGCCCCAAATCAACCTCCAGAAAATAGTAAAATTACCTATATCAAAGACTTTAATCATAAAAAGCATTTAATAGAAACTCATAAAATTTGCGTTGTTTACATATACGCAGACTGGTGTCAACCATGTAAAAATATTGCGGCAAAATATAATCAAATCTCTAATAAATATGCATTAGATGGTGTATGTTTAATAGCAAAGGAAAATGTAGAAGTTGGAATTTCACCCGATGTTAGAGGTGTGCCAACCTTTCAATTTTTTAAAGATGGTAAATATTTAACAATGGATATTGTTGGCGCGGATATTCTTTCAGTCGAAAAAAGATTAAATGAGTTAATTCAAAGTTTAAATTAAAATTTTTTTAAACAACTAGTTGTTTAAAAAATTAATCTTTTTTTTCTTTTAACATAAATTTGCCAGTAGAATATACAACTTCCTTCATATAAAACTGTCCATTACCATATGTAATAATAATTTGTAAAAATAATTCTACAAGTGAAAATAAATCTTGTTTTGAATATATAAATTTTAAAATTGCAAATGTAGCTACAACACATAAACCAGGAGCTCTTATCCATACATTAATATTTGAAGCTATATTTAATCTTGTTATTTTTTCTACATGTTTACATTCATATAAAAATAAAATAACATAATCTATTCCTCCGGGAAGTCCACATATAAAAAAATGACTTAATGCTACAAATCTTCCATTATTAAATATAATAACAACTAATGAACCTATTGTTACAAAAAATAAATGATGAAATATATCCATTTTTGTACACTTAAAAAATAATAAATGGTATATATGCAAAATTGCAACTATAATAGTTGTTTCGTAATAAGGTGTTGGACTAAATAATTCTTTTAAAGGATCTTTTAATAAATATTTAATTTGTTCACAACATAATATTGTAATATGAAAATTTACAACAGCATGAATTATATACCAAGATGATAATTGATTTAATTTACATAGACATTGGCAAAAAATATGAAAAATCCCAAGAGATAAACTATAATGAAAAAAATCTATCAAAGAAAACATTTTGAATTTAAAATAAGTTTTAATTCAAAAATTCATTTTTAAATTATCTTTAATTTAAAAATTTAGTTTTTAAAATTTTTATTTAAGGGAAGGCAGAAACATTTATATCAGTTTGGCCTGCACTTAAACCTCCACCAAACATGTTTGCTTGATTAACATCTCTTAATTGAGCAAGTTCATCTTTATTTCTGTAGTTAACACCACTAATACTAGTTTCAGCTTTTCCAGAAGTTTTATAAATAAGTTCAGCAAGACTTCTACCTTGTTCATTTGTAACACCTCCCAATACTGCAAGAGCTCCTTGATTCAAATCTATATTAGGTTGTACAGAAACTTGAAACCATCCAGTATTACATGGTACTATTGGTAAATCTCCTCTTATAAAATCTCCTTGAGATCTAAGAATACTATTTCTATTTGCATATATGTATCTATCATATACAACCGGTTGAGTTTCATCTCCAGCAGCGTTAATGGATGTCATATCTCCAACTGGTAGAGCAGATGTTGTTGCAGGAAATTTAGAATCCTTATATGCTTTATTTACTTGTTCATTATAATTACCTGCGGCGTATCCAGGTTCTTCTATTGGAGCACCACCATGATAATCCATTGGTAAACCTCCTTTTCTACAATCTGTGACACATGAACCTCCAGCAGATGAACAACTATAGTCTTCTCTTAAAGAGTTATTACCAATATAATTTTCTTTTGAATAATTTTCTCTTGGATAATTTTGCGCTCCTGCTCCAATCATTGAATTAAAAGTTAAAGGATTTGAAGGGGAAGCTTGATTTTTGTAACTTGGAAAATTATATCTAATATTTGCACCATAATCAACATTTGAAAATCTGGGATTTAAAATAGATTGATATGTTCCGGGAACAGAATAAAAATCTCCTTTTTTAGCAGCAGCTGGAGAGGCGGCAGCTACTCTATCAATTTTCCAAGTTAAACTTGGACCCATACCAGGAAATCCTTCTCTAGTTTTCTCATCTTTATTTTTAAAATGATTAACTGCTACAATTCCTACGACTAAAGATATTAAAGTAATTAAAATTTTTGAATCGAACATTTTTCTTTTCTTATAAGAATAAATTTTTTTTTATTTTTTTATCATTTCAAATATCTATATAAAAAAATATTCATTAAATAATTCACTCTTTATATATAACTAAATTTGATATATGTTTTAAGGTATAAAAATTTGCATTGTTTAATAATATATGTTCACCTTTGTAATCAGATATAATTTTTTTTAAAATATTTTTATTTATTTCAGATATCTGTAAAATAGAATTATTAAATACAATATATTTTAATATGTTTATTAAATCTATATTTGTTTTATCAGTTTTTATGTCCGTTTTGTTGTCAACATTTATATTATTCAAGATATGTTTAATTTTTTCAGGAAATAAAAATATATTTTCATCATAAGACTCTATCTTATAATTGTTTTTCATGTTTATATCGTGTATATCGTGTATATATTTAATATCATGTAAATTTAATTTATTATTCACTGAATTGAAAGTTTCATTTAAATATTTTAAAGTATTTTCATATATTTTTTTATATTTTTTTATTTCTTTCAAAATATTTATTTCTTTCTTTATAAATACTGTTAAAAATTCATACACATTTTGTGTATGGTTAAATATTTTTTGTAATATATATATACTTAACAAATCATCTAAACTTGTTAGATCCAAAGTTTGAATATCTCTAAAATATTTTAAATATATTCCTAACTTATCTTTAATGCTGTCTGTGTAAATTAATTTATTTATTAAAGTGTAAGGCATGAATTCCATGCTATTTTTAAAATTATCTTTCATAACTATTTTTATATTTGTAATATCTAAAATATAATTAACTAAATCTAAAGGTCTAGATTCATGCTTGTAATCATTTATGATATTGATAAGATTACAATATTTTTTAGAAAAATGTAAAAAAGATTTAATTTCTTTATAATTTTGAAATTCAGTAGAACATAACTTTGAAGAATGTAAAAATTTTATATATTTTTGAAATAGATTGTAATCATATCTATTTAAATTTTTATTTATACTTATCTCATACACAGAAGTTATAAAAAGACTGAATAAATCAAAATATTTTGTATAATTATACGCATTAATAATACCATAATGTAAATTTTTATATATAAAATGAGATTTACCATAATCTATAATTATTGGAATATAATTAGATGTTATAGAATAAATTTTATTATTTATATTATAGTCTACTGTTACGGGAGTTTTATAATATTTTATCATTATATTCCAAGGTGTAAGATCGCAATGCATAAAACAATATTTTTCTTGTGCAATTTCAATGGCTAAACATATTTGTATTATAATTAAAAAATATTCGTTCAATTCAAAATCATCTCCTAATATATATTCTTGAAGAGTTATACCTTTTATATATTCTGTTATTATATTTATACTTTTATCTTGAAAAAACATTTCATAAACATATATAAAATTTGGTACATCTTTCAATAAATTATTAATACATTTTATACCAACAAAATATTCATGTAAATGTTCTTCGGATTTTGTTTTATCATCTGTTATTTTACTAACTACATCTATATCATAAAAATTATATTTTTTTATAAATCCATATTTATTTTTAAATAATACAGATTCATTTTGAAATTTTGTAAAATTATTGTTTAATATAAAATATGTTATAAAAGTATTTATATTTTTAAATATTTCATATGACCTGTTATAACATGATAATGTATATACTTTTTTTAAATCTATCATACTGCTAAGTTTTTTAATTTGTTTTTTAATTTGTTTTTTTTCATATTTTAATTGAATATCTTTAATAGAGATTTCATTATATTTGTAAATACCTATTTTACTTTTAAGATCTACTAATAGTTTTTGAAAATAATCAAAAATTCCATCTTTTTGCAAGTATTTATTATAAAATTCTAAGGCATTAGATGCAATATCTTTACATTTTAAATCATTATTTCTACACCAAATAATCTTTTCTATCAAATCAGACATATCTTTTTTTATTGGAATATAATGAACATAAGGTTTTATAAATTTACTATACCATACTTTCCAATCTGAATCTACGAGTAAAACTACCGAATTCATACTTAAAGTATAACTTAAACGAAATGCTGATACATGACCATCTACATGAATAATATATTTATATTCAGACTGTTCTTTAGGATTTAATTTATTAGACAAAGTAAATGGTAATTTATCTATTTCTAAAGTTTGTAAATATTTTTTCCCAAACAATTTTTTAGGTCTAGTATTCCATCTTGTAATACCTGCGTCAATATATTCATTATTATCTTTTTGAAGAGAAATATAAACAAGTTTTAATCTTTGATTATCTTCTATTGTAACACCTTCTCCAGTACTACTTCCACGAAATACTGCAAGATCTTTTTTACTTTCCCAAGGTATATCAAAAATATAATTATAATTCTGTCGAGCTCTCGGAAACCATTTATTTTCTTTATTTTGAATTCTGTTCCAATCTTCATATGTAGGACAAATTATATCAGAATAGTTAGATGAACTGCTCATGGATAGAATAGGTGAATATTGTTCATAATTATGCGAGATCAATGGTTTTATGAAAGAATCCCATAAATGATAATAAGGTTCATAGCTATCTTTACTTAATATTGGAAAATCTCTTCTATTAATAAAAAATTCAATATCTGGAATTCTTCTAGATTTACATAGTTCTTCTAACATATTTTTTATACTAGATACATTTGTATCACCTTCATTGACCGGAAATTCATATCTTATCAAACAATTATTACTATACCACGAATTTGTAAAGTTGTTGATATAATGCTTATTAAAACTTCTACCATCCATATCATTTATATGTTTAAAAAAATCATACATATCTTTATATTTTGGATCTATTTTTATATTTTCACTCCATTCATTTACAAAATTTACATTTGAAAAAGGTAAAAATACTTTTAATTCGTTATTAAGTATTTTTACAAATATTCCTTTTTTAAATTTATAAAACATATATTTAAAAGTATTTGACACACATAAAGGATTTAAATTTTGATATTTAGTCCAATTTATATTATTGTCGCCTTCCTGATTATAAAATAAATTATTAGAATATAATTCAACCTTATCTTCTTTTCCATTTTTTTGTAAACAATATTTTTTAAATTGTTCTTCATCTCCAGCTGTAAAATGTGTTTGTTTAAAATTTTTATATCTTGAATTAGATATTTCTTTATTATAATTTTTTATAAATTTATCACATTCTTCTTGAGAATTAAAAAAATCCGGATATTTTTGTAAAAATGAAGTAGTCGTGCTCATCCTAATTTTAAAATATATATGTTTAAATATATATTTTAAATATCTATTTTAAATATCTTATTTATTTATAATTATATAATTTATCAAGTTCTCTTACAATATAATTTTCAATATTTTCTATTTTAACTGTATATGGAACTTCAATTAAAAATACACCATTATCTTTACACATTCGTCTTTTAAATTCATCTCTATATTTTTGATTATAAAAAGCTTCTTTATTTTTATGAAAATAAGGAATATATTTATAATGTTGAATTCCATTATATTCCACTCCTATTTTCAACTCATCGTTATAACAATCAATTTCGAGATTATATCCTCCAGTAACTTCATTTTTTAAGAAATTTGGTCTTATTTTTGTAAATGGTTTATTAAATATTTTTTCTAAAACATTTCTACATTCTATTTCACCTCTACTGTCTTTTTTATTATTAGAATAATCAATACTTTCATTATATTTTTCATTATATTTTTTACCCTTCTCTTCGTTATAAATATAATATTTAGACCATGAACCTTTTTTTCTTGTTATTTTATTATACAATCCTACAATTAGAATTATAGCAATACTAAAACCAAGAATAATTTCAAAGCTATTGTTTTTTATAAATTCTTTTATTTTATTAAACATACTTTATCTTAATTTATAAGATACAATTATTTTTTTATATTTTATTCTTTCAATTTTTCTCTGCAAACAGGACACGAATCTTTATAATGAGACCATTCTTTTATACATTCATGGTGAAACAAATGATTACATTTTGTCGTAGAAACAACCGAGTCTTTCTCATAATCATTCAAACATATAGAACATGAATTCTCAAATTTATCAATTTCTATTTTACTATAATCTTCTTTTTCAAATTCTAAACATTCATTCTGACGAACTGTATCAGGTTGTAATTCCAGGCTTTCAATTAAAGTTTCGTTTAAAATTTCTTCATCTAATTGTTCATAATAAGAATCAACCATGTTATAAATCATACTAAAATTTAAAATATCTTCAACATTAAAATTACTTATACTTTGAAATACATCTCCTGAATTAAAAATATCATTTTCATTTGTTGTGTTGTCGCTTTCATTTGTTTGTAAGTTATCACTTTCGTTTGTTGTGTTATCATTTTCATAATTATTTATATTATAATTAAAAAAATCTGTATCAAAGGACCCAAATAAATTATGACCATTATTATATCTCTCATTATTAGATATATTTCTAAAACTATTTCTAAAACTATTTCTAAGTTGTGCAGATAACAATCTTTCAATATCATTTATGTCAAACATATTTTCGTTATTGTTATCTTGATTCGACATTTTTGTTTTCTTTTATTTATTATTTTATAAAATCAATTTTTTCTTTATTTAAATTGTAAACTTAAAATACTATTTTTATATTTTAAAAATGTTTATCATTAAATTTTTAAAATATTTAACAAAACCTGTAGACAGAAGAATAGAACATGATTTAATTTTAGTTTTAATTATATTATCCATAATATTAAAAAAATTAAAACCTAAATATAGATTATATTTTTTATTATTTTTCATATTTTTATACAGAAGAACATTTTATCTTATATATAATGTATTATTGCTTTGTTATGTCATTACTTATAAAAAATATAATTTGATGGTAGATATAAGCAATAATCTTTTATGCAAAAATATGAATATGATTGAAAATTTAAGAAAAATACCTAAAGAAAATTCTATTATAATATGCAATTATCCATCTGAAATACAAGAATACTTAGTTCAATGGTTAATACCAAAAAAAGTTACAATAATAGTAATAAAAGAGATTGGGAATTTTATGAAAAAAATAGGAGCAGATGTATTACTTGTAGACCAACAATCAAAAAATAATTATAAAAAATTAAAAGATGAAATAGATACTAAAATTAAAACTAATTCTGTATTTTTTTATTTAAATGATCCCAATAGTAAAATGGATAAATATGATTTGGGAAAAGTTAAAACAGGTGTAATAAACATCGCATATGAATTAAAAATTCCAATAACACCAATAGTAGTTGATTCAACGGAACATATTTTTGGTGCTATAAGAGAACAAGATTTTAGAATAGAAGTTGGAGAGACTGTTATCATACAAAATCCAAAATTATACATAAATAAAATTAAAAAATATTATAGGAAAACGATAAATAAGTTTAAAATGTATAAGTAATTTTTGTATTGTTTCTTACAATATATTACATTTTTCTTTTGCAATACTTATATTACGATTATTTCTTATATGAAAAGATGTTCTAATCTTTAATTTATGACATAAATCGTATATTTGAATAGAATTCATGAGATTTTTATATTGTTTATCTTCTTTTTCTATTGTAACAAAATGATAACATGGGTAGTTTCCTACACATTTGTTGTTTATATAAATTTTTTCAGGTAAAGCATAAAACATACTTTGTTTTCTTTTATAATAAGATATATTATAAAAATATTTTTTAACTTAATTTAAACTTTTATTTCAAACTTTTATTTCAAACTTTTATTTCATAATATATATGAATATGGATAGATATATATAGTTCCTAATTTATCCGGACTTGGATATCCTAACCAACAACTTTCAAGAATTATAATATAGTATCCATTTTTTTCGTAAAAATTTGGTCTACAATTAGGTATAATTGCGCTTTGATAAGCTAATCCACCTATCTCATTATTATCATAATTAGTTTGAGTATCTGTAATTTTACATATAATTTTACCTTTATACTTATTTATTAATTCAACAAAAGCTAAGTCAGGTTTTATATAAACAATTGGAGTTCTTTTATCATTCGCTAAAATAACATCCCATCTTTCAATTTTATACTGTGCCATTTATTAATAAATACATTTTTTTTAAGTTTTTTAAAATTTAAAGACAAATATTTTTATAAAAAATGAGTATTACATACCACGTAAACGAGTTGCAGAAAATTAACATTGAAATTAAAAGACAATCTGCCGAATTATCTAAATTAAGAAAAAGACATAAGGAGCTAGAGAATATTATTCAAGAATTTTTAAACGAAAAAGAACAACCTGGAGTAAAGTTTGGAGATTTTGCTGTAGTTTTAGAGAAAAAATCTAAATTTACAATAAAACCTAAAAAGGAAAAAGAAGAAGATTCTCTTAAAATATTAGAAGAATGTGGAGTAAACGACCCTAAAGAAGTTTTAGATAGATTGGAAAGAGCTAAAAAGGGAGAGGAAATAGAACAGGCAAAAATTAAAGTTAAAAATGTAAAGAAGAAAGAGATATAAATAAGTTTTATATAAATTTTAATATTTTTTAACTAAATAGTTAAAAAATGATATATTTCCAATTATTTCCTGAATGATTATAAAATTCAAATTATTAGCTTAATGACCATTGTGAAACAGCTCCTGAATCAACAGTGAATATTATATTTGCTGGTACATAAAAAGCTGGGCCAGTAGAAATTATAGGTGTTGTTAAACCTCCCATCGTAACTACGCCAGATGATCCTGTGAACAAATAACATGGACCTGAACCTGTAGATGTGGGAGGTACCACTACCGCAGTTCCAACTGTATTATATACTGGATTTCCACCAGTATAACCTTGCGGACCTTGTGGACCTTCAGGACCTTCAGGACCAGTATGACCTCGTGGACCCACTTCTCCTTGTGGACCTTCAGGACCTTCAGGACCAGTATGACCTCGTGGACCCACTTCTCCTTGTGGACCTTCAGGACCTTCAGGACCAACAGGACCAACAGGACCAACAGGACCAACAGGACCTTGTGAACCTTGCTCTCCTCTAGGTCCTGTTGGACCTGCTACACCAGAAGAACCTTGTGGTGAATTAGAAACAGTTACATACACTTTTTGGTTATAACTTAA
>JACCDO011532537.1_pt1 | contig 10094 bp, 12 predicted proteins | sample 7446101 | NCBI WGS metagenome assembly JACCDO01 (sample SAMN15323440, study PRJNA562643) | freshwater metagenome | isolation source: river surface water | place: USA:Blue River Watershed | collected 2017-08-16
ATAAAAAAACTTTATATTATTTATTTACACATAAAATTCAGCAAATTCAGCAAATTCAGCAAATTCAGCATTTTTTTTAGTTCTTCTTCTTATTTACTTTTAATTTTAATTTTTTTATTATTTATTATCTATATATACTTTTTAAAAAATGCTGAATTATATTTTTAAAAATGTTGTGTGTGCGGAGGGTAAAAAATGTAAAAAAGTAAATAAGAAAACGAAAATTTTTTCACTTTTGATTTTTCAGCATATTTTTTTAAAATTAAAATTATTTTTATTTTTTAAGACGATAATAACGATTTAAGACGATAAAATAAAGTAAAAAATAATTATGGTCTGGATGGTCTTGAAATCTTATAAATTAATATATTCCCAGACCATAATCGCTAATTAAAGATGGATGATAATAAAAAAAATAATTAATATGGTCTGGATGGTCTTGATTTAAATATTTTAATTTTGTTCTTCTTGTTCTAAAATTATATCTGATTTAGCAAAAGAGTGAGTAGATATTGGGGTATTACACTGTGGACAAGAAAAATCTAGACTAACAGATGCACCATCCTTACCTAAATAACCTTGAATGGCTTTTTCTGATATATTAACAAGAACAAACTTGCTAATACATGTAGAATGAAATTGATGACCACATTTAACAGTCATATTATCTCCTTGAGTTAAAGGTTCATAACATATTAGACAGTCAATTGATTGATTAGATTTATCAAGTAAATCACAATTAGACCAAATGCTAAAAATTTTTTCTATCATTTTAATTCTTTCAGTTTTTTTATCAAAACTGTCTTTACAATAAGTTTTTATTATTTCAAATAATTGATCATCTGATAAAGATGATACGTCAGGTCTTTTAATATTTTGTATGAGTGAATTCATTTTTAGATTAATTAGATTAATTAGGTTTGATGTGTATTATAAAATAATAAAAATTCAATTTTTATAATAAAATTGAATTTTTAATTTATAAATTAGTATAGTATATATAGTAAAATGAAGTCATATTTAACAAATCCATTAGATAATAAGTATCCAGAATATCCAAAATATCCAGGATTTCAATCAGTTATGACTAAAAAAGAATGGGATTCAAGTGGTTTTTTAGTTTCAGAACAAGAATATGTAAATGGAATTAAACATGGAAAAGGTAAAATATATTGGCCAAATGGAAAAATTAGAACAGAATTAAACTATTCAAACGAAAAATTTGATGGAGAAATTACAAATTACCATACAAATGGCAAAATATGGTCTAAATATTTTTGTGAAAATGGAATGGTTCAAGGAAGATTTTTAGAATGGCATGCTAATGGAGTATTAGAATCAACTAGTATTTATCTTGATGATAAACTAATTGGATTAAAAACAACATACCATATAAATGGAATGAAATCAAGTGAAGGTAATTATATTGATGGACTTATCCATGGATTATACTGTACTTGGTATGATAATGGTGAACAAGAAAGCGAATATAATTATAATAATGGATTGTTAGATGGAGTATTTGCTGGTTGGTATCCAACAGGTGAACCAAAATTTACAGGATTATATGTAAAAAATAAACTTGTTGGTAAAATAATTGAATGGAATGATACAGGAGTTATTATTTGACTAAAAGTAATGTTAAAAATAAAATTTTATTATATGATAAATTTTTATTATAAGGAAGTTATGAAGTCAAATCAGTCAAATCTATCAAATCAAACAACACAAACAACTGTAAAAAAATCCAAATATAACCAAATGAAAAAATTAGAAAATAAATTAAATGGAGAACTAGGAGATGCTTGGTGGAACAAATATATATCATCAGCATTTTGGTCTAATATATCAACACCTATAAATTTAGCAATAACCATTTTAAGTGCGATAACAGCAGGTCAAGCAACAACTGAAAATATGTTATCAAAAGATATGTTTTTTAAGATTAGTTTAGCATCATTACTAATATCAACATTAAATACTTTTTTTAGACCACATTCACAATTAATGACAAACATGACAGCAATAAAGTCAATAAATGAGTTTGGAGCAAAATTTGAAACTATATATTATTCAGATTGTGGAACAGAAGAAGATTATGAAAGAAGATATACAACATACACTATTTTATCACAAGAATTAAATAAATATCAAATAGAACAAAGTCCAGAAGAACAAAATTTCTTTACAGATTTTTTATATTGGATATGTAAAAAGTATTCAGTTCTAAGAAATAATTATAGATGGTTAGATACTGATATGATTTATATGGGCGAACATAAAGAACTAACAGAATTATCAAGTGGGTGTTGTAAATCATCTTGTTGTATACCAAATAATAAAATGTTAGATAATGTAGTTGAACCAACATCAAATCAGTCAACAAATCAGTTAACAAATTCTCCAAATAAAATGGAAATAAAATTAAATGAAATAGATATTAATTCATTTTCAAATAATTATATTGATTTAGAAAAAGGCTGTGATAAATAGTTTAATCTATATCAATTAATTCTAATGATACACTTAAACAGTCATTTTCTAAAAGAATTATATTAAGATTATCCATTATAGTTAATTCTTCTTTCCAATCATAATAAAGAATTCTTTTTATATCATCATACATATAATAAACTATTTTTTTAAGCAATTCTTCTTTTTGACTAAAGGAAAAATATTTTATTTTATCTTTTCTACAATTAAAGTAAACAGCCATAATATATATGTGTTTAGTGTCATCACTATTTATTTTATTTTTAATATTTTTATCAATTTCATCAAGTAATAACTTTTTTATAAGGACATGATCTTTTTTTTTAATTATATCATAAAATGATTGTTTTTTATTTTCCATGTTATATATCTATACTAATATAGGAAAATATTTTTATTTGAGTATATAAGAAATTATATAAATCAATTATATAAAAGGTGTAAATGGACATATACGTTTTATTTTTAAACGATACTAAATACAAACAATTTGCATTAGAAAAAGATGCATTAGCATTAAAAGATTTAATACTAAGCGAGAATCCAAATAGTAAAATAAAAATTATACATGAAGAATATATAGATGATTTTTCATATTATGATACTGGGTGTAAAGTACAATTAATTTATGAAAATTAGAAAAATTTTAAGCAAATTCATAATAGTCTGAATTTCTGTTATGAACAGGTAATGAAGGGATCCTTGTATATAGGAAACGTTTTCTATAATAAAAAGCAATTCCTACACTAACTAATAGTGCCATCATACCAACAAATACATATGAAACAATATTAGAATTATTTGAATAAACTTGATTATAACTTGTTATTCCAGACATATCAGCCATCTCAATCATCTTTTGTTGATTCAAAATATTAACTGAGAAATTATATGAGAAAGGAGGAGTAGGTATAATATCTTGATTAATATCTTGACCTATATAAGAAGGAGGGATAGTTCCATTAGGATACCAATTATTTCCATCATTAAATATTTGAGATGAATTTAAAATTATAGATGGCGTAAGAGTTGGCTCAGGAACATTGTCTTTAAGATTTTTATCATCTTTAACATCATTTAAATTAGTGGATGTTTCAGGAACATTTGGAGTTTCAGTTGGACTAATAGTAGGTTGTATAATATCGTCTTTATCGTCTTTAATTTTGTTATTAATTGTAGAAACTGAAGGTATTGGTGTAGGATCTACTGGATCTACTGTATCTACTGTATCTACTGTGTCAATTGTATCAATTTGTTCTACTGAATCAACTTGATCTTCTGATTCAATATTGTTTTCTTGAGAATTAATTGATGGAACTGGAGATGGTTCAGGTACTTCATCTTTTAATTCATTATCATTTAAAGAACCTCTTAATTTTTTATTATGTTTAGATGTTTTTTTAGATTTGTTTTTGGCTAAAGACATATCAACTGAAGGAGCAGGTGATGGTTCAATAACATCATCTTTTAATTCATTATTAGTTATTTTTTGTGTTTCTGGAGTAGGTATTAAATTTGGATCAGACGGTTCAACTGGATCAACTGGATCAACCGGTTTAGAACCATCATCATTTTGAGTATCTAATTCATCCTTAAGTTCTCCGACACGAGTGGGTTTTTTACCAGAAACAATTTCTTCTGTTGTCATTAATTTTCTATTCTGGTTATCTAAAGAGCAAACTTTACTTTCTAATAATGTTTTTTTGTGATCGACAATAATTTCAGATGTTGATCTAAGAGCTGGTTCTGATATACCTTTATCAGAGGTCTTAGAATTAGGGACTTTATTAAACATCCTTTTAGTATTATTAATTAATATATATATATTAAAAATTTATATACAATTTATAATTGAATTTTAAATTCAACTTTTATAAAAAAATGTTAATGTATTTATATACATTAATGGAAAATTCTGTTCAGAATTTAGATGAAAATCAAATAGAAATTACAGAAAAAAAAGAAGAAAAAATCAATGATAATAGTTTACAAGTAGTTGAACTTGATGTTAAAGAAGAAATCAAAGAAGAAATTAAAGAATCAATACTAATTAGTTTAATAAAAAGTGAAGAAAAAATAAACGAGATATTAAAAAAATTTAATATAGAAATAGAAAAAGATTTACTTAAAAAGATATTAAATATAATGGAATTTTCTAGTTCTCAATCAAATGATTTTTTTCCAGTAATAGATGAAGTTAAGAAAATATTATTAGATGGAAAGATTGAAGTATTTGAAATACCAGAATTAATAAATATTATAAATTCAAATTTAAAAAAATCAGATTTAACAGAACTAGATGAAAATGATTATGTACTTTTTATCAAAGTATTATTAGTAGTTTTAATTGAATCAGGTATAATAAAAATTAATTCTGAAGATTTAGAAATAATATGTAAACTAATAGATGCATCTGTTAAATTACTTTTAACAAAAACTAATTTAATACAAATAAAAAAAGGTTGTTTATCTTGTTTCTTAACATAATTTTATACATAAGTAGTATAAGTGTTAGTAGCAATATATTTAAGCATTTCACTTTTTGTAGAAAAAATATTATTTTTAAACATAGTATTATTTTCCATTTCAACACATATTCTTTCTCTATTAACTTGGATATCATTATATAATTTTTTAACTTCTTCTAAATAAAATTTACCAGAATACAAGGAAGTATCACCAAATACAGTATTAATATCAGTAGTAATAGTTTGAATACCAATATTATAAAAGGCTTCTGTTAATTCTTTATTATAAAAAACATCAGTAAAAAATAATTTAGAGAATTCAAAAGTAGTAGAATGAAATGCTGCTCCAACAACAAAAAGAATTTCTAAGAATTTTTTAATAGGATTAGTACAATCCATATTAAATTTAGAATACTTTCTTTTCATAAATCGTTCTAATCTTTTATTTTGTTTAGATAGATCAGATTTTGAAACTATATTAAAGACAAAATTTTTAATAATATCAATATTGGATTTCATACCTGGGATCCAATTAATTTGTTCATATCCAATTCTATCAATATTAAAATAAGTGTAATAAATTGTGTTAATATCAAATGTTCTAATAAATCTTTCAATTTTTTCTTTTCGATATTTAATAAATCTTTTATTATGATTTAATACTTGTCTAAAAACAAAGTTAGTTCCAAATAATAAATATTTAACTTCAAGAGCTTTAATAAATACTTTATCATCAGCCATTTCAAAAATTTTTAATATATCTGTAAAAAACAAACTTCTTTTAGCCAAATAAACAATATGTGCTACAATTAGATGCCAAATAGCGTGTTCTATTTCAATGATTAAAACTAATTCAGTATAAACACTTTGTAAAAGTTCAACCCATAACTCAGAATCTTGATCTATTCTGCTACCATAATATTCCATATGAGAAAAAACAATATTATTATTAGATTTATCTATTTGTAAATAAACAGTAACATTTTGAAAATTAATATTTTCTCTTAAGATACTAGACAATGTATTTAAATCATGATCTTCAGATGAACCATCAAGTTTTAATTCAAGAAAATTTTCATTAATACTTTTTTGTAAATACTTACATATAGGTAAATTTTGAAAATAACAGCCTAATAATTCTTTATTAGATGATGCATCTATTGGAAAACCAAATAAAACATATTTTGGATCAGCATCAGGATATCCAGCTTTTTTTAATTCTTTTATATAGGTGTCTCTAAGGTTTTGAAAAAAAGCTGGAGTTGGTTTTGTCTCATCAAGTTTATTTAAATATCTAGAATAAGGAAAAGGACCAGAATGATTGTCTTGTGGTAAAATAAAATCATCTAAATAATCATCATGAGTGCTATCTTCAACTGCATAATCTATTTTTTTAATAATTTCGTGTTCTAGTTGATCTAAATCCATTCACAAATAATATATATATATTACAAATAAAATAAAATTATCCTAATAAAATAAAATCACAAAAGACATTAAATTGTCTATCAACCAATAAATCTTTTCCAGTTACCTTTGTCCATAAATCAAAAATAGGTTTAAGTGAATTAAAATTTTTATCAATTTTAAGAAGATAATTTTTTTCAAGATACAATAAATTAGTAGATATACTACCTATATCTCGTGTAATAGGATTTTTATCAAGATCTTTACAAAAAATATCAAAATTTTTAATAAGTTCCATTTGATCTTGTTTTGTGATTTGTCTAGAATTTTTATTTTTGAAATTATTGATACAAATATCACAAATATTAAGTATTCTTGTAGTTTCTATTTTTCGAAGTAATAATTTATCTGTTTTTTCAATATCTTCAAATGAAATTTTGTTATCATTTAACATCAAATTATATATAAAATAGTTTTCTTTAACATTAAATTTATTTTCCAAATAAAAAAGTTCTTCTGTATAAAATTTTTTTCCAGATTTAATCGTAAGACTAGTTGAAAATCTATCAATTGGTTCTATTCTGTTTATATCAATACATTCTTTATACATAATATCATAAACTATATCATTTGAAATTCTTTCTTGAAAACAAAAAGTATTCCACACATTATAATTTAGATTTGATGGCTTAATATGTAAATTAATAATACGTTGTCCAAGTGATTTAATCATATCTATTTTATATGTTTACAGTATATAAATATATATTTAAGCTTATAAAAAATTGATAAATCCACATAATAAGTAAATTAATATAAAAAAAATAGATGGTATCTCAAATTAATATGGTAACAACGGCTAAAACTGTTTTTAATAGTTTTGACAACTTTTTTAATGAAAACACAATATATTATTCATTTGGAATTATAAGTATTTATGCCTGTGTATTTTACACATATTTATTCTTTACTAAAAAAATAAAATCTCATTTATCAAGGATAAAAAATGAAAGTGATTTTATAGATATAATGTTCGATAGTATATTATTAGCAATGATTGAACAAGCAAGTTTTATGGTATATTTTAATGAAACATTACTACTCCTATTTAAAAATAGGGTCATTATAAGAACTATAATATGTATACTATTTACATTTACACATGTTATAAGTTTTAATAATTTTAAAGATCCAGTAATATTAATAATTCAAACAATTACAACATTGGTTCTATCAATAATTTATACAAATATGTTACCACTATATTCACTTTTACTTCATGTTGGTAATAATCTTATAGGAGTGTTAATACAATATCTAATGTATAAAATTTTACTTAAAAGGAGTTTATTTCAGGGGAAAATATATTTTGCCCCTATAAGTACAGAAAATGTAGTTAGTCAGGTTAAATCAGACTAAATAATAATCAATTAAATAATTTTTTTATGTAAATTAATTATAAAAACAAAATGAAAAGTTTTAAATTTAATGATGAAAATATAATTAGTCTGTGGCAAAATCCATATTATAAAGATGTATTATTTAACATATACAAGATTGTTAATAATTTTTTACGAACAGGTGAAATTAAAATAAATCAATCAAAACTTAACAAATTAGATATTAAAATAGATTTTTTTGAAGAATTTTTAATAAAATATATTAATAAGATTACAAATATATTATATAAAGATGAACAAGATAACATTATAGTATACAGAGGGGAGAATAGAGAGACTTTTGAAATTAATAGTAATGATATTTTATTATATAAAAATTTTCATTCAACAAGTAATAATATATCTTTGGCTTATAATTTTAGTTTAAGCAAAACTAAACCAAATAATAAAAGGTTAATATTAGTGTTAAAAATACCTAAAGGTTTTTATTATAAAAAACTTGATAAACCTGTTAAATATATTAATGATAAAGATCAAATTATAGAATATCATGATGAATTTGAATATTTAGTACCACCAAATTCTTATTATCAAGTAACAAAAGTAATTAATTTAACAGAAAGAGTAATATTAATTAAAGCAGTTATGATTAGACAAGAAAAATATATATTTTCAAGTATTAAAGACAAATATATTGAAAAAGCTCCAGTAATAAGAAAAGTTAAAGATTTTACTGATAAAAATTCAGAAGAATTTATTGAAGAATTTTATAATTATTATAGATCACTTAGTATTCTAAATAAGTTGGATAAATATCAAATTAGACATAAAATCTTTTCACTTATTAAAAAATCTTATCAAAATTTAATATTTACTCATGATGTTAATAATTTAGGTGAATTAATAGAATTATTTGAAAATGATTTTAATGAAGATACTGATATCCTAAATAAAAGTATTACAAATGTTAGAAATATTCCTCAAGAAATATTTTCAATATCTAAAATAAAAGTCTATGCTGGTATATATAATATAAACTGGAAATTTAATACACCAAAGATTATTAAAATGTTTGATGAGAATAAAACAGGTATTTATAATCAAATTATTGTTGCTAAAATAATACCTGATTGTTTTTATTATGACTGTGTTGTTAATAATATGTATCCTACAACATCTTTAGAAAAAGATAGACACAAAGAACTAGTATATACAAAATATATATTAGAGCTTGAATTAAATAATGTTAAAATTTTAGTTTCTAAAGAACCAGAATTTTACTATGAAACAAGTATTTTACTTTTACCTTTTTTTAAATATGAGCTAACACAAGTTGTTAAAACTAAAAATAAATTTAATTTACCATTATCTATTTATAAAATTAAGTTATTAGGGGTTTGATTACAAACTTATTATGTTTGCCAAGGATATTTAATTGGTCTTGAGTTGTCAATCATACTACCTCTTTGCATGTTAGTATCTAACATACTAAATTTTTGTTTAGATTGAGTGAAATAAACAGCAACTAAAATTACTAATAAAAGAATTAAGAGATGATTACGTTCCATCATGATATTATATATTATATTATATATAAAATTAATCTATATTAAAAAAAATATTTATATTTATCTTCTTCCAACTTGCATCTCACTATAGGTTGGAACACTATTCATATTAGAACTCATACTGGCATTTAGTAAATATTGTTTGTTGTCATTTGTTAAATTAGGAGTACATACACAATTTCCAATAATATTTAGTGAATTATAATCTACTTGAGAAGTAAGTTTTTGTGGTACACCTGCATAACTTGAGGTTTCTTGTTCAATACCTAAAGGAATATTATTTAAAATACTTGCAAGTTCACTTTCAGTTTCAATTCTTACATCTGGCATAATAGAAGGCATTTGAGTAGCAGCTGACATAGCTGTAGAAACAGGCATGGTAGGTGTTGGAACAACAGCAGGTGTAGTAGTTGAAGCAGGAGTTGGAACAACAGCAGGTGTAGTAGTTGAAGCAGGAGTTGGAACAACAGCAGGTGTAGTAGTTGAAACAGGAGTAGTTGAAGCAGGAGTAGTTGAAGCAGGAGTAGTTGAAGCAGGAGTAGTTGAAGCAGGTGTTTTACTTGCTGTTGGTGATTTACCTTCCCATTTAGATCCATAACCAGGTTTAAATACAATTTCCATATAGCTACCGTCACCAGCATTTCTATAAGATGCATTAGCTGATGTATCCATTATTGCATCAGCTTGATAAACTTGTTTACCACTGTTATCTATCATTGTTAAAATTGTACCGTTAATTCTAGCTTGACAACAATCTA
>JACCDO010465626.1_pt1 | contig 10093 bp, 13 predicted proteins | sample 7446101 | NCBI WGS metagenome assembly JACCDO01 (sample SAMN15323440, study PRJNA562643) | freshwater metagenome | isolation source: river surface water | place: USA:Blue River Watershed | collected 2017-08-16
CAAAGAAACTGCGGTTGAGTTCGTAGGTGGCTTCGGCCACTGCAGCGTAATGCTTGGTGGAAGCTTCAAGCTGGGATTGGATGAATTGCACGGCTTGCTGAGGATCTTTGAGATCCTGAGCCAGTTCAAGCTGCTTTTTGGTGAAAGCCAGGTTGCTCTTGGTCTGTTCAACGGCCAATTGAGCGGCGCGCTCGACTTGAGCCAGGGTCAGGTTAGCCACTTCCATGGCTTGGCTGATGCTCTCTTCAACCTGGGGCTTGATCTGTTTCAGTTGGTCTTGCATGAGAAACTCCTTGAAAGTTGGTTCGGAATGTCGTCATGGTAAACCCTAGGCCGATGGGTTTCAATGGTTTGGGCGCCGTTTAGAGAGTGCGCTCTAGAAACCGTCTAGCCATTGGAAGGCTTCAGATCAGGCCTAGATCAGCGCCTGATCAGGGCTTGATGTAGGCAAAGCGCTCACGCGACTGAAGTTCAGCAATGCGAACCACTCCAGAGGGCACAAAGTCGGCATCCAGGGTGAATTGCTCTTTTTTGAGGTTTCGGTTCTTGAGGGTGATCTCACAAACTTCGAACCTGACGCCACGGGCCTTAAGGGCGCTGACCAAGGCGTTGTAATCGATGTCGGAATTGCGTTTGTCTTTGGCCCCTTCCATGAGGAAGTCAACCCCATTGGCGTGGGTGACCACAATGATTTTGGTGCTGGGAGAGACATCAAGGTGGTTGCGGATGTTGCGCAATCCCTTGGTGGCCTGAGCTTCTGCATCATCAAAGTGATAGACCACTTGATCCACGGCCCAAGAAGGCAATGCGGCAAACAAACTCAAAGCCATGGCTAGAAGCCAGGTGCGTGGCGATGCGATACGACTGATGGACATGAGGGTCTCCTGATTCAGTATTGATTGACGTCGTTGGTTTCTTCAGATTGATCAGCAGGCTTTTTAAAGACCTTGCGGAAAGTGGCGAATGCCGCCACTGAGGCAACAGCAAAAACCAACAGATCGCGATTGAGCACCCATTCTCCTGTGGCCCATTGCACAGCGGCCACCAGCAAAGCGCCAACCGCCATGCCCAAAAATAGAAAAGCACCAGTCATGACCTCGACCAAGGCCAAGACAAAAGCCAAGATCAAGGTGAATTGATGCGGTTCAAGCAGGCTGTTCATGAGCGTGGAGACCCTAAACGGTTAACCAAACCAGACAGCGTGCCGCTGAGGCTGCTCATGACATCGCTGGGCAACAACACAATCTTGGCATTGCTCCCCTTGGAGAGTTCTTGAACCGCTTGGGCTTGAATCTTCTTGATTTCAAACTCCACCGCACTGCTCCCACCTGCCGCGATGGCTTTGGCCACTGCCGTCACGGCGTAAGCCTCTGCGTCAGCCTTGACCTTGGTGGCCTCTGCCTGACGTTGAGCCGCATAAAACTGGGCGTCGGCATCAAGCTCGGTGGCTTGCTTCTTGCCCTCAGCCTCTCTAACCAAGGCCCGACGATTGCGCTCGGCATTGAGTTGCAACTGCATGGCCGCCTTGGTCTCTGGGTCCACATCGACCTCAAGGATTTCAACCCGAGTCAGCATGATGCCCCACTCGTCAGAGACGGTTTGCAGGTCATGCTCGATTTCATCAGAGAGTTGGCGGCGGTTGGATTGCACGCCATCAAGATCGGTCTTGCCGATGACGCTTCGGACCGTGCCATTGACAATGGTCATGATCGCGTCATCGACGTTACTGATGCGGTAGAGGGTTTTGGATGCATCAACAATGCGGTAGAGCACCGCCAGTGAAATTGAGATGGTGACGTTATCCAGCGTGATTGCATTGATGGGCTTAGGGGGAAGTTGGCGCTCCAGAATGGGCACGCGAAAACGGACAGCCTCGAAAAAAGGAATGATCAAGTGCAATCCCGCTTCGAGCTTGCGATTGAATTTACCCAAGCGCTCAACCAGCCAGTTTTCGGACTGAGGCACGATTTTGATGCTGGCTCTGAGCGTCACCACAACCAAAACCACAAAGGCCAACATCACAAAATTAGAAAAGGAAAACATGTCCATTTCATCTCTCCAGCAGGTTTGAGTGATCAATGGATCTAAGCATACCCCTTAAAGACGAGTGAGTTTTAGACAGGGCAAGTTATCAGCGTTCACCACAATGCCATAGACAGATGCAATCAGCATGGCCATTTCGAGGTCTTGGTCACCACTTGCTGCGCGCAAAGGCTTTGTGAACTCAGGCCAGCCCGGTCAAAAATCTCAGCCCCGGTTTTGGCAATTTTGACGTGATCGGGAGCCAACTCGAGCGCACGGCGATAGCGTTCAGCTGCCTCTGGCCATTTCTCTTGATTGGCCAAAGCATTGCCTTGAGCCGCCCAAGCCACGGGGTCGCTGGCAAAGCTGAGTCCATAGGTCTCCCAAGCTTGCAAAGCTTGCCTAGGGCTGAATTTTTTCTCCATCTGGATCAAGTGGTCTCGCCAAGGCCCTTGCTTGGGCGATACAGGGGCCACATTCGGAGGCAGCGCAACCATGGCCCAGTGGCCGTCGTCGGCCCACAAATACTCGAATACTGAAATAGGGATTCGCGTGTATTCGCGCATGCCTGAGCGACGAAACAGCACCCCCTGGTCAAGGTCGTATCCCACCAAAACCGAGTAATGCCAAAGTGGAAATAAAAATGAACCGAAGTTTTCCAAAGCGATGACCGGATGTCCCATGGCCAGCGTTCGGATCACATCGTCCAGGTGGGGATTGAGGACGTGTGGCACCGCACCGCGCTGCCGGGTCACCACCAACATGTCGAGTTGCAGCGTGCCTTTTCTTGCGGGCAAGACCAGTTCGGACTCCAGCTGCTCAAATGGCGCATCCAGGCCCATGTGCGTCAACACCATGCTCAGTGATGCGGGCCCGCAATAAAAACTGTCTTGGGGAACAAAGGGCACTTCGACCATGTCCACCTTGCGGGGCAAACCTTCAAATTGCTCATTGAACGACTTGCCGCCCGAGTAATACTGAGGCGCATAAATCGCACACCCGTGAACCATCAAAACCCACAAACTGAGCAAGCCTATGCGAATGAGACGCTTCATGGTCAGGTGGCTAAAGTCTTTGAATCAGGCAAGAAAAAACGTGCCCAAGGGCACGCTTTTCAGGGGGAAGAGGTCAATCAACGGTAGGTGAAATAAAAATATGCACCAACACCCAGAGCCACTACCCAAGCGGCAGTGGTGCGACCGGACATGCCAGCAGCAGGTGCACGCTCGAGGTCTGCATTGAGTTGCTGCAATTCAGCAGAAGACAGACGAGACAGCCGCTCATTGGCCTGATCGGCAGTGAGACCCAAGGACTGAAGACGATCGCTCAAGGCAGAAGTGTTGACGGCAGGCATGTCGGTGGTCAAGTCGGAGGTTTGAAAGCCGCCGGCCATGGCAGACATGGACAAGGAACCAGCAAGGATAACGGCGAGAACACGATTGAGTTTCATGAAAAATCCTTTTGAAAAATTCACCAACATGCCAGGTGACATGGCTGACTTCAGTCTATCCAAATTCACTCCACAAAGTTGGTTTTGGAGATTGGGAAAAGCCCTTAAGTTAGGGGAATTCAAGGGTTGCTGTGAGAGGTTCGCTCCAACTTGCCAATGGACAAGCCCATGGCCTCAAGTCGCGCCATCAGCGCATTCCAGCGCTTTTCGTCCAAGGTCGGCGATCTTGAAAGCACCCAGAGGAATTCTCGGTTGGGTTCTGACACTGCGGCCAAGGTGTAGTCCTTATCGATATCGATGACCCAGTATTTGCCCCAAACCATGGGCACGAATTCCATCCACTCGGGTGCAAAGCGAACTTCAAATTTGGGGCTGCCCTCTGGCCCCACAAACCGGGCCGAACCTTTGGCCACATCCATTTGACCGCTTGCCGTTTTGCATTGGTTAATGACCTCAACCCGACCTGTTTTGAGCAATCGGTAGTCGGCTCGCGTATCTGTCAAACAATGCGTTTGGAAACGGTTGGGAAATTTGGCGATTTCATACCAACGCCCCATATAGCGCTGCGCATCCAGACTTTCAATGGCTTGCAAGGGGGGAAGTCCTGTTGTGTTGGCCGTCGCCGGAAAGATCAATGCCCAAAAACTCATTGCAAAAATAATCGCTCTCAACACACATCTCCCATTCATAAACCATAAATCCGTTCAACTCGAGCGGCACGACCATTCGAATCGATTTGTGCCACCAGCATTTCACCGGAGCTCAACACTTGGCCGGTGTAGGCCTCGATGTTGACGTGGTGACTCACCAGAATCAGTGCAGCATCTTTTTTTCTGGCTAACGCCTTGATCACGAAAGCCTCTAAGGATCGGGTTTGTTCATGGCGTTGCTCAGGCGTTCCAAAAAAGGAACCCAAGGCGTTCTCGACCATGACTGGCCCCAGGCCCAATCCTTGTGCCGTGTCCACACACCGGCACCAAGGGCTGCTGAACACCTGCCCTGCCTGCAGGCCACGGCTCTTGAGCCATGCCCCAATGTGCTTGGCCTGATTGCGTCCTTGCTCGTTGAGGTTGCGTTGGGTGTGGCATTTGCCATGCTTGAAATCGGACGGGTCGCCAACGCCAGGTGCTAGCGCATGCCGCATCAGCAACAAATGATCGGGGCGCGAGAGACGTTGCACCCAAGAAGCCTCATCTGAAGCAACTTGTGGCTGAGCGAAAACAGGAGAGAGTCCGCAAAGCCCCCCCAATTGGAGGGCTGTGTTGCGTAAAGCCTCACGTCGCGAAAGGCCAAACGACAGATTCATGCCCAATGAAAAGAAATCAACATGGGAACGAACTCTGACACAGTCCGCTTCATCACTCAGAAGAATGGGCCAAAAAACCCATGAAGTCGGGGACTTTGCGTTCAGTCCGATCCGGACATTTCCCCTGCGTGCATCCAAGCTGCGTGCTTGGGTGCACGCTTGGTTTGGCTCCATTCATTGAGCATGTCCCATTTGACCGAAGCCGCTTTTTCATTGAGTTCTGCGGTACTGGTGTCAACAGCCAGCTCCAGTCGGTGGCCGTTGGGATCAAAGAAATAGATGGACTTGAACAAGGTGTGATCGGTGATGCCCACCACTTCAATGCCATCGGCCATGAGCTTGGCTTTGGTGTCTTCCAGGGTCTTGAGTGAATCAACTTGAAAAGCGATGTGCTGCACCCAGTCGGGGGTATTGAGATCTCGGCCCATCTCGGGTTGGGTAGGCAACTCAAAAAAAGCCAGCACATTGCCCTGCCCCGCATCAAGGAAGATGTGCATATAGGGATCTTCGGCCTTGGTCGACGGAACCCGATCTTCGGCAAAGGCCAGCTGAAAGTCCATGTTGAGGTATTTTTGATACCACTCCACGGTTTGTTTGGCGTCTTTGCAACGATATGCCACATGATGAATGCGCTGAATCTTCATGAGAGTCCCCTTAAAGGTCGATCAATCGAGATGGTTGGAGGCTATTTTCAACTGTTTCTGAAACCACTGGGCATCACCCGATGCGTTGGCACACAACAAAGCCAGCTTGGTCAACATGAGGGGCGCCTTGTCAGGCCCCACATCGTCAATGGTCTGAGCCAAGGCATCGTAAACCGCTTCAAGCTCAGCTTGACTCAGGCCAACTTCGGATTGGAAAGGGGCGTTCATGGGTTTGGCTCCTGAGCAATTTGACGCAATACCTTGGCCAGCGATGGCACGTGCAAATCCTGCCAGCGCCCACAGACATGCTGATCAGGGCGCAGGAGGTAGGCCGCCGAGTCGGAATCCACGCCGTAAATGGTCCGAGCGCGCCCATGGTAGTCACAAAGGCTCACATCGGCACCGGTTACCGGCGACTTTTCGTGGCTGATCGCCACCACTTGGATGGGCCAGTTTTTTTCACGCCACATGGCCAACTCTCTGAGCACCTCATCTGGAACAGGGTGCTTTGAAAACCACAGCAAATCAAACCCACCGCCTAGGTGGTCAAGCAAATGGCTGTCATCGCTGAGGCGTACATTCAATGCCATAGCGCCGTGAGCTGGACCTGTTGTGAATCGAGCGTTTTGGTCGTCAGAGGCATTGAGGCTGGAATGGGTGTACTCATGTGGGCGCGAGGTACGCCAGTGATAGAGCGGGCGCACGAATGCCTCGGTGAGCGACAAGGACAACACAGCATTGCGGACCCATTCGTGTCCTATGCTGGGTGGCGTCATGAAGCGAACGCTTTTCCCCGCTTCCTCAATGATTTCGCGGGCAGCCCCCACACGCTCTGAGCTGAAATTGGTGAGCAGGCTTGCACCTGCCAAACCTCGACACACCCAAGCAAGGTGCCATCCCAAGGACTGCGCGTCCTGGAACGCAGTGTTGGCCCCCCTCACCCCAAAAATGGGCAGCAAATGCGCGGCATCACCAACAAATTGAACTCGCCCCAGCGAATAACTGGGCAAAGTCAGCGTTCGGGCTGAATAAACCGATGACCAATCCAACTCCCACGCAATGCCGGGATAACCAATCATGGCCAGTTGGGCATCGATGCGCGCTTTGAGTCTTTCGGGTAGCAAGGCCTCTTCAGGAGACTCACCCTTGGGCAACTGGTAGTCCACACGCCAAATGCCGTGCGGCTCCTTGTGCATCAACACGGTGTTACCGCGGTTCCAATCGGGATCAAAAAAAGCCAGGCGCTCAGTGGGAAAAGGCAGATCCACCCGAATGTCTGCAATGACATATTGCCCTTGGTATGAAGTGCCCTCCATGCCCAAGCCCATCAAAGATCGAATTGCGGAACGACCGCCATCGGCAGCGACCAACCAATCGGCCTGAAGCTCGTAGTTGCCGCTGGGCGTATCGACTTTCAAGTTCACCGAGTCAGCACTTTGATTGACCCCCACCACTTGATTGCCCCATCGAACCTCAATCATGCCCGTGGCCATGCACGCCTCGTGAAGAAACTCTTCAAGGTATTGCTGCTGAATGTTGAGCATGGGCCAGAAGCGATCGTCATCGCTTTTGGGCGCTTCCATGCGAAACACCCTCTGACCTCTGAAGAAGGATTGACCAAAGCGCCAAGGCAAGCCCATTTGCATGAGGCGATCCGCTACCCCCACCTGCTGGAGGATTTCCAGCGATCGTCTGGTGAACACAATGGCTCGGCTGCCCTGCGTGAATTGGCATTCGCTGGTGAGGATCAGACTGCGAACGCCATGTCGGGCCAATTCAAGAGCTGTGACCATGCCCGCAGGCCCATTGCCCACGATGACAACTTGTCGCCTTGGGTTGCCAGTTGCCGTAGTTGACTCTGAAAGCCAAGGAGAGTGGACCTTGTAGTTGTAGTAAATCGATGGCCGGGGCGACATCGAGGGCTGATGCATTCAGGTCTCCTGTGCGTCAATGGCTTCGAGTGTAAGACCCGAAGCGATGAATGAGTGATGCCAACGGATGGCAAACTCCAACCATGTTTACAACTTTGCTTCAATTCTTTCAAGAGTGGTGGTGGCCATTGTGTGTTGTCGCCTGTGCTTACTTCATCCTGGGCATCGCCGGATTCGGTTCAGCATTGGTGAGCGTCCCCCTTCTGGCTTGGATTTGGCCACTGCCCGAAGTGGTGGGATTGGTGCTGCTCATGGACATCCCCACGTCAATTCTTCATGGTGGGCTGAATCTCAAAGAGCTTCGATTGGGCATGCTCAAGCGCACCTTGCCCGGCATGGTGGTGGGCTCGGCCGCTGGGTTGTGGCTCATCGGCAGTCTTGATCCGCGTTGGCCTTTGGCATTGCTGGGCGCTTATGTTTTCGTGGTGGGCCTCAATTGGTGGCGCGGCAAAGCACCACCGGCGCATGGCCTTTCACCCATTCGTTTTCATGCACTCAGCGTGATGATTGGTGTCATTGAAATCATGTTTGGTACGGCAGGCCCCATCGTCTTGGCTTTGTTGAGGCGGCTTTTGAGCGAGGTGCAAGCTGTTCGAGCCACCGCGCCTGTGGTCATGGTCGTGGCCAGCATCATGGCGGAGCTGAGCTTATGGGCATCGGGCAGTTTTGACATGGGCGTGGTTGCTGGCCGCTGGATTTACACGTTCCCGGTTGCAGCTCTTGCGGTGGTGATCGGCAATCACTTTGCAAAACGAATCCCCGTGCACTGGATGGTCAGGCTGGTCGCCGCATTGCTGATGGTGTGCGGCTTGTCGTTGATGCGTTGGCTCTGGGTTTGAGCAAGGGCCTTGTTCAGACCTTGAGGCGAAGCCTTTGCACCAGTTCGCGCTGACCGCTGCGAGCGCTTTTAGCGATGGCCTGCAAACTGGCTGCAATGTCAACGCTGGCCTGAGCAGCCCGGTGAACGCCTGCCCAATCCTCTTCAAGAACCACCCGCGCAAAGGCCTCGGCAGCAAAAGCAAATCCACTGCCCACAGCCATTGGCATTTCTTGGAAAGGAACGGTATTGGCAACCCCTGCCCGCCATCGCATTTGACTGGGCAAATAACCCCTGGAGTCGCTGTTCACTCGCTCAGCGGTGTGATTGAGAAACTCCGTGTAAAGGGCTCCAGCATCTCCGACGATGCTGGCATGGCGGTGGTTGGCCGTGTTCATGGCACAACTCAATTGGGCCGTTCGACCTTCTGAGAAAAATAAACTGGCCGTGGTGGAAATGTCGACGTTGGTGTGAGACCAAGCTGAATTCGCGATCACCGACTCCGGTGCTTGATCCATCACAAGGCGAATCAGGCTCATGGGATAAGAGCCCGCATCCAGCAAAGCACCGCCGCCTAAGTTGGGTTGCATCCTGATGTTGCTGTCTCCGCCTTGAACCGGAAAGCCAAAGCTGGCCTGAATGCTTTGAACGCGACCAATGTGTCCCTCGCGAAGCAAGCGAAGCATCTCGCGGGTTTGAGGCTGGAAGTAATAGGGATAAGCCTCAAGCAACATCACTCCATTTTGATGAGCGTGCTCAAACATGGACAAGGCCTCGCTCACGCCCAAACATAAAGGCTTCTCGCAAAGAATGTGTTTACCGGCCTGTGCAGCACGGATGGCCCAATGGGCATGGAGGCTGTTGGGCAAAGGGATGTAAACCGCCTGGACATCGGGATCAGCCAAGAGTTCGTCATAGCTGGCATAGGCGCGAGGGATTTGATGGGTCTGTGCAAATGACTGCGCCTTGTCCAGCCCTCGGCTCGCCACAGCGACCATGCGGACGTGGGATGAGCCCGCCACATCTCGGGCGAATTGGTGAGCGATGCGGGCACAGCCCAAGATGCCAAGTCTTAATGGGTATGGTTTCATGGGACCATGATAGCCAGACTGAAGGTGGTTTTGCCCTGTGCTCCAATGCGGGAATGCAGGCCCCTGAAACCAAAAACAAGACAAAGACATCCCGATGTGGGATTGTTTTAGCGGCTGGACTCGCCAGCAGAATGAACCACAGGCCCAAAGCCTTGCTGGAGCGCGATGGCGTGGCCCTGATTCGTCGCAATGCTTTGGCTTTGCTCAGTCTGGAGTTGGATCAAGTGGTGGTGGTCGTTGGGCATGAAGCCCAACGCATGAAGACCGTTTTGCAAGGCTTGCCGATTGCGATCGTCATCAACCCCAATGCCCAAGAGGGTCAGGCCAGCTCCCTGCAATGTGGCTTGCAAGCTTTGACCTCCCCCAACACCGATGTGATGGTGGCCTTGGCCGACATGCCTTTGATAGAGCCATCTGACTTGCCCCCCATTTGGCTGGCATTTGATCAGCGGCCCAGTGGATGCCATTTTGTTCAGCCCTTTGATGGCGAGCGGGTCGGCAATCCCGTGGTGCTTGCCGCTCAACTGGTCAATCAATGGCGCATGGCGAAAGAGCCGGTCTTGGGCCAACGCTGGCAAAAACAGAACCCGCAGGCTGTGCATCGCTGGCTGACGGAATCACCCCACTATTTTGTTGACTTGGACACCCCCGAGGACCTGGCATTGGTGCAGTCCCAGTATGGTGTCCACCTTGAATGGCCCCAATGAACAAAACCACAGCCCCAAAAGCGCCAGATCATTTGCGTGAAGACGCCCTCGATCGCAAAGAAATTTTCAAGGGTCACTTGCTTCATGTGGTCCAGGATCGCGTTCGATTGCCGAATGCTCGCGAG
>JACCDO010974653.1_pt1 | contig 10093 bp, 6 predicted proteins | sample 7446101 | NCBI WGS metagenome assembly JACCDO01 (sample SAMN15323440, study PRJNA562643) | freshwater metagenome | isolation source: river surface water | place: USA:Blue River Watershed | collected 2017-08-16
ATATATAGAAGATATACTAATTTTTCTATTGAAACTGTTAAAAATAACTTTTTATATCAAGCTAAATTTGGTAAAAAATATTCTTTGGAATTAGGTAAATTAGGGGATTTAATTCATAAAATGTGGTTAGTTATGGAATTACCTGATATCCCTATTATTTATTCCTTAGATAATGTTATTGATAAAAAAATTAAATTTAAATGGACTCAAAAAGTTGCTTATGCACTTATTGATTATATTGAAGTTGAAATTGGAGGTCAAACTATTCAAAAACAATGGGGTGAGTGGATGAACGTGTTGAATGAGTTAAATTGGAATAATTATAATAGTAGAATTGATGAATATATTGGTAATACTCCTGATTTTACTACTTATGAATTTATTCAAAATGGTATTAAATCTAAAATGTTATATGTTCCTTTGTTTTTTTGGTTTTGTAATACTTCTGGGCTAGCTTTACCTTTATTATGTTTAGAATATGCTAGTGTACGAATAAATATTCAATTAAATGATTTTAACTCATGTGGAATATTTTCACCTTCAAATTATATTAAAATTTCAAACTATTTTGGCTCTGGAATTTTAGGTGAACCATTACTCCAATACAGTAACCAAGGTATTGCGTGGGGTGAATTTGATAGTGTTGATATCGCTGAATATGATCCTGTTACTAAAGCACCTATTTCTTATTATCTTTATTATAGAAAAATTTCTGATAATGAATTTATTACTACCACTGACAGTTATTATAAAAATATTGAAAACCAATATCTAAATTTCTCTGATGCAAAAAATTATATTATTTATGCATTAAATAGTGGAGCTATTTATCAACCTTATAAATCAGATTCTACTAATCCTAATTCTATTTTCTTACAAAAAAACTATAGTTTTATTTTTCCTAACGAAATTACTCTTAAACAAATATATTTGTTAGTTGATTATATTTATTTGGATCGTGAAGAAAGAACTAAATTCTTTCAAAATAAACATAATTATATCGTTGAACAAGTTTATTTCTCTAATCCTAGATTCCTTACTAACAAATTTAATCGTAACTCACTCGAAATTGTTAATCCTTGCAAATATTTTGTTTTTATGGGACAAGTTAAATATTTTCTTAATTCTAATGTTAATTACCTTTTTAATTATAATACTTTGTTTTTTGACCCTAAACTTTTTAATAATATTTCTAATTTATTTTATAATCCTGTTATTGATAAAACCTCTTTCTCACTTAATTCTTCTATCGCTACTAATGAACTTGATATGAAATATTATTCTGTATATAGTCCTTTTATTCATTTTCCTATGACTTATAAAACTAATGGATTTGGTTTAGGTTCTTTTTCTTTGTATCCTGATAATTTACAACCTTCCGGTTCTTGTAATATGTCTTCTTTCTATACTTTTGATATTAATACCTATTTTAATAATATTGATATTAATTATAATAATTATGTTTTTAAGGCTTATACTGTTACTTATAATTATTTACGTATTGTTAATGGTGTTGCTGCTACTATTTTCACATCCAATTTTTAAATTATAATTTTTAATTATTATTTAAAATAATTAAATTAAAAAAAAATTATTATTAGTTAAAAAATATTATTTAAAAATAATATCCAGTTGATTGATATTTAAAATCATAGGGATTTACATTCTTGTAAAGAATTGGACCTGTTTTTGTTACTAATTGTTCTTCTAATAATTTTAACATCATGTCAATTGAATTGTATTTTTTGTAATATTCATCAAGTAATTGATCACTATATTTTACTAATTCATTATATGTATTTAGATTTGCATTTTTATCAAAAGGATCATAAGGATTTGTAGTATACCAATTACTAAATGATTCACCAGATGCTATTTTATTATCCATTAAACCTAATTGTCTAAGTTTATCAAGTTTTACAATTATTGATAATGCTCGTAATATTTCAAGTTTTTCTGTTGATAAATCATTTAATTTATCATTTGCTACTGAAACCTTATTTGATAATTCTACGTCACGAGTTTCTTTTATTTTATTCTCAAGTTCCTTAGCAAAGTTCCTAAGCTGTCCTTCCTTAGCATCTAATGAAGCACCCAAACCAAATTGAACATTTGGTTTATTTCCAGTTCTAGAACCTCCAACTAAATAGTTAGTATTACCTTGTAACAAGGCTGATATAAAATCAAATTCAGCACCTAAAAATGGAGAATTGTATAATTTAATACCTCTGTAAAATGAACTATCAGGTCTTGTACTAAATTCTCTCATAATTGTGTCTAAAGAAAGTTCGGGACTACTACTGGAAGTTTTAGTTTCAGGTAATTTGTCAACTTTAATTGTAACTGTTCCGTAAACACTAAGGTCCGATTTATCTGATTTAGCTTTCTTGTTGTAATTGGATATCACCATTTCGGGTTTATTTCCTAATAATGTAGGATTTCTTTCAATCAAGGCCATTAAAAATATTAATAAATCTTGTATATTAGTTCTGTTATCATCATAAAATTTATATAATTTTTTATTTTGCTCTTGAATTCTCTTTTCCCAATTTGGTAAAGGTTCTAATAAATAAACATTTCCTTTTGATGTAATTGCCATGGTTTTCTTTACCCCAAGAGTCTTGAGAATTTTAAGAGCTATTTGAGGAGGTAATTTTTCAGCTAATCCTTTAGGTTCTGATCTGAGTGTAGATAAAATACCATCAGTATTTGATAATAATTCCATTAATTTTTCAAGTCCACCAGATGAAACTTTTTGTAAATTTTCTACACAATTACCTACACCCATAACCCCACAAGTTTGTTGTAATTGTCTATTTAAATCTTTCTTGTCATTATTATAAAATTGTGTTTTAGTACCTGCTGAATCAACTTCATAATAAGTATTTCCAACTCTAATCCAATTATTTTGGTTAAGATTATTAAATTGATTACTTACACTATAATTATAGGTTCCGACTTTATCATCCCAAATAGCTTTTTCGTCGGGTTTATCTGAATATGATGGTCTGTTGTAATAAGTTGGTTGACTGTAAATCACACTATCTTTTTCACTTCTTAACCAAGCATTTAATACTTTTGTTACTGCTTCAGCATCAAATCCTACAGTTCTAGTGACTGGTGAAGTTGTAGAAGATGAAATAACAGATTTGATAGTTGGACTAACAGATTTGACAGTTGGACTAACAGGTTTGACAAGTGGGCTAACAGGTGGGATAACGGTTGAAATAACAGCAGGTTCAGAAGCTACAGTACCATCAGGTAATTTATATCCAGCGGCTTCAATACATTTTTTTATTTTGTCTTCATTCATAGTTGAGTCACGTGATGTTATTGACCTCTTAATCCTTACATATTCATTATCTGTTAATTGATTATTATAAGTATTTCTTTTAAACATATCTTTAACTATTTCACACTCATCTGCTACCAGTTTGACTTCTTCTGTAGTAGGTTTAGTAGTAGTAGTAGTAGTAGCTTTAGGAGTAATAGCTTTAGGAGTGGGTTCAGAAACAGAAACACCAGAAGGTAAACCATATCTCTCAATTTCAAGACACTTTTTTAATAAATCTTCCTTTATTCCTAATTTTTCAGAACCAGTGTAATTTTTAATATTATTATATTCTTCAACTGTTAATTGTCTTGGTCCATTTATTCCATTACTTCTTAACCACGCCTTAATCGCTACACATTGTCTATTAGTAGGTTGAGCAGGTGGTTTAACATCAGGTACAGGAATAGTACTTTCAGGTACAGGAATAGTTTTACCTACAGGTACAGGAATAGTTGAAACATATTTAGTTGGGATTTCAATATTATTTTTATTTAAAATTTCATTTATAATTTGAATTTTGATTTCTTTATTTTCAGGTCCTGACCTGGCAAGATATGTATCATATTTATCTACTGTTAATACAGTTTTCTTTTTAATATCAAATTCATTATCACTCTCTTCTTCATCTTCTTCATCAGAAGATCTTACATTTTTATACATTCTGTCTAGTGCTTGACCCAAAAATGTAGTAGATTCTTTTACTTTTGGAATTTCATTTTTTGTTTTAAAATCTGTAGCCCATGTAACTGTTGCTTCTCTAAAGGCATTTTCATCAAATACTTCTGATTTTGCAGTAGAATCAGGTTTTCCAGTAACTACTGAAAAATTATATTTTCCATCAGTTTTAACAACAGGGCATACTTCTTTTACTAAGGATAAATCTTCAACTTTAGGAGAGTTATTAATAAAATTGTTTAATCCCATTGCTTTAATATTATTTTCACATGATTCATTATTAATAATTTTTGTTAGAGGATCATTATAAAAACATTCAGCAATATCACTAAGTGAGTATCCACCCTTAACTTTTTCAGTTGATGTAGCATAAATTTGACCAACTCCTTTTTTGGGTAATAATTCTTCAAATAATTTAATTTTACCAGAATCTGTTTTTAACAAATTAATTCTACATTTATTTCTATCAACTAAAGAATAATTTGTAGGATATATTACAGAATTTATATCTTTATCATCTCCAACAGTTTCATTACAAACAATATTAAAATAATCATTAAAAAATTTAATGAATTCAGTATTTGTAGTATCAGAAATAATATCTAAAGTTTCTACAGCACTGGGAGAACTTTGAATTGTACTAAATGGAACATAAAAACATTTATTTTTAATTTCATTATTTATTATTTTTTGAATAGACTTAATAATATTTTCTTTAAAAAAATTCAGTTGTACTTCCATTTCAGCTTTAGGTATTATAGTTTTACCAGAATTATCCAAATTGTAGGTAAATATTTTATCATCATTTCTTAAAATTCTAAATAAAATAGTTAAACAATTTCCTGAATTAGCTTTATCTTCCTCACTGTTAAGATTTTTTATTTTTTTAGTCATCGATCTGTTTAATATATCCAAATATTCATTTTTTTCAGTATCTTTAAAAATTAATTTTTCATTATCTGTAAGTGTATAATTTTTTGATGTTTCGTCATAGTTAATTGGACTTGTAAAAGTTTTAGTAACAGTATCTTTATCATCAAAAGCTATATTTCTAAAAACAGTTTCTACTGATTGATTAAATAACTGAATTATAGTTCCACCACTTGTTGGATTATCAATTTGTTTTAAATTTTTAGCTAATTGTATAACAGCTTGAGTAAATTGATGAGCAATGTCACCATTAGCAGGATTTGAACCTATATTAGTATCAAGTTTGTAGCAATGGGTACTTGTATAAATTTGCCATAAAAGTTGACTATTAGATGTATTAGATTGAGTATCAGTAGAAGAACCAGATGAAGAACTTGGTTGGGTACTAGGTGAAGAACTTTGTAGGGTACCAGGTGAAGAATTACTAGGTTCATTAGTTATTTGTTTCCATAATTCAATTTTTTTATTAGTATCAATTTTATATGGGTATTGATATGGTTGTGTTAGATTTGATAATTTTGATTCAGGTGATTTTATATGTTGACACCATTTGGCAAAAGTAATAATTTGCTCTCGCGTATGTTGTGGATATCTTTTTATAAAATTGTTTATTTCATTTTCAGTTGGATTATATGGTACGTTGATTTCATATTTTAAATAATTATCAACATCTTTACAATCTAAATTTAAGTTTTTTACTAATGCATCACCTGCTCCTCCAACCATATTGTTTTGTTTTATAGAAGCATCTATATCACAGGGCATTGTTCCAGATGTTTGGACTGCAACAAAATATTCACCTAATGGTTCTAATATTGGTAAAGATGGTATTTTAGACATTTTTAATGTATATATTTATTAGATAGAAAATATTTTTTTATTTATTATTTAATAAACGTTCTTATATTAAAAATTATTTTTCAAATTTTTTTATTATTTTAATATTTTTTATATTAAAATAATAAATATTATCCAAATATAAATTAATTAATTTTTTTTTCAACTCTATATATTATATTATAAAATATCAATGTTTGAAAATTTTGACAAAGAATGCTGGTTAATCGTAATTTTAATTATATTGTTATGTATTGTTACTGTCCAAGTTAGTTGTTATATGGAAAATTTTTCAACTTCAACTTCAACTTCATCAACTAACCCAACACCAACTTTACTAATTTTTATCTCTAAAACTTGTCCTCATTGTGTTACTTATAATGAAAAAACACATCCTATTTTGGAAAAAGCCTTAGCTAATACTAATATTAAATTAAAAAAAATTTATGCTGACGAAGACCCTGATAAATTATTCGAAAAATATGGAGTTCAATATGTTCCTACATTTTATTGTGTTAAAGGAGATAAAAAAGAAAGAGTTGAACAAGTTGACCCTAAATCTTTGCAAGATAAATTTAATTCTATGTAATTTTGTAATTTTTTATAAAAATATTATTAAAAAATATAATTTAAACAATAAACAACTAATCTAAAATATATTAAAAATATGTCTGGGAACCTAGATTTTATTTATGATTCAGAAGTTTTTATAGATTTGTACAATATTTTAGATATTGAAAATGATGCTACTACTGAAGTCATTAAACGCGCTTATTTAAAATTAGTTAAAATACATCATCCTGACCATGGAGGAAATACTGAAATGTACCAACAAATTACTAGAGCATACGAAATTTTACATAATAATGATTCTAGAAAAGCTTATGATTCATATTATGTTAAAAAAAGTTTAGATGAATTTGGTCGAGGTGATGATTTAATAAGACTTAAAAATGATTATAAAAATTATATTGATGCTAATACCAAACCAATTTCAGAGGATAGATTAAATGATTTGTATGCGGATATATTTAAAGATAAAGAAAAATTTATTGAAAAGAAGATAGAAAAAAATGAACTTGAACAAAGAATTAATGATATAGATTTAGAAAGACAAAATGAAGATATTGAATCAAACGATGAAAAAATAGCGAAAATATTAAATGAATTAAATGAAAAACTTGATATACCTATAACGATAAGTGAATTATTTGAGTATTGTAAATATAAAAATTCTAATATGAAATCTCAGGATATAATGTTAAGAGATTTAGGAACATTAGACACATTACCTGGTTACGGTTCAAATTATTCATCATTTATGTCTGATAGTGAATATTTTGGTTCAAATATATATTCAGATATTTCCAATGAAAATAATTTTATAAATAGTATAGAATCAATTGAATCTGATGATTTTAATTCTTGGAGAAAATCTAAAAAATCTGATACAAAATTATCACAATCTGATATTGAATCTTATTTATTAAAAAGAAGAAATGAAGAAGATGATATTTTAAATGAAGTTGAAACTACTTTATCTAATGTATCAAAAAGAAAAGAAATACAAAAATTTCTTAAAAATAATTATATTGATGAGGATATTGGTGAAATTGAATATTCTGATGTTCAAATTCAAACTAAAAATAAAACTGAATCACAATTACAAACTGAATCTGAATCAGAAAATTTAGAAAAAACTATTGAAAAAGAAAAAGAAAAATCTAAGGAAAAACCTAAAGAAAATGAAATGTATATAACAAAAACTAAAAATGTTAGAAAACGTGAATTATTATAAATTTTTTTATAATTTAATAATATTTTAATTATTATTAATAAAATTTTTTGCAGTATTATAACCAATATCAAATAATTCTTTTTTATAATCATTTGATATATTCCAGTTACTGGATTTATCGGGTTTACATTTAATATGAATTGTATTTTTATCATACATATCATATTTGCTATGATAAGTTCCTTTACCTAAACATTTTATTATTTGAGATAAATATTTTTCAGTATTATCAAAATTATTAGTTTCAATATGTTCATAATCTTCATCTAATAATATACCAATAGTATCTGATAATTTATTTTTAAATAATGCAATTGGATAATTATCAATACAACCTCCATCTAACCATAATTTATCTTTATATTTGTATGGTTTAAATATCAAAGGTAAACTTAAACTTATTCTTATTGCTTTTAACACTTGCATATTAGGGTCAGTATCAACTGAAAAATAATGAACAGACACATCATTTAAACATGTTCCTGTAACAATAAATTTTGTTTTAAATTTATCATATAATTCTTTAAAAGTTATTTTTTTATTAATATTTTTCTTTTCTAACATTTTTGATATTATATGCATAACTGAATCAGGAGAATTTAATCCAAAACATACATCATCAAATAAACTGGAAAAATCATTATTTAATAATTGTGATAAATCAATTGAATATAATAAATTATAAATATCTTGAGGTGTATATCCTATAATTAAAAATAATCCATTTGCTGCCCCAGCAGATGTTCCACATATAATTTCTGGTTTAACAAGTATTTCATTCTCAAATAAATACTTAAGAGCTCCTAATGTTGCTAAACCCTTAACACCTCCTCCACTAAGGATTAAAATATTTTTACGTTTTCCAACATATAGTGGTATATCTTCCATTATTTTTATATATATTAATATATAATTAAATGAATAATATAAATATTAAAAATTTATTTACTAACAATGATTTAAATACTAATCAATTCGCTGATGAACAAACACTTAATGTTTACAATTTGGTTGAATCTAAAGTATTTATTAATAGTCTTGATGATGATTATATTATTAATAAAATAAAAAATATAGAAAAAAATGAAAAACTTCGAACAAAAGATTTATATGAAACTAAATATAGAGAATGTTTAAATAAAATTAATGATGCGATTGATATGAAAATAACTTATGTGTTTTTTACTGTTGGAGATAATTTCTTCGGATATAAAAATTATAATTCAAAAAAATGTCTTGAATTTATTCAAAATAAATTAAGAAAAAAAAACTTTGATACACTTATTACTAATAATAAATCTATCTTTGTTAGTTGGAAAAATATTGTTAATTCTTTACAATAATATTAAAAATTTATTTATAATAATTTTAATTATTTCTATTTGAATTATTATCTTTTACTCTTAGATAAATATCTATAAATAATAAAATAATAATCAAAACAATACCAACCCCAATCCAATCTATTCCAAATAAATTATTATTATGAGTACCAAACATTTCTGGTCTATAATTAGAATTAGGATAATTCATAAATGTTTCTGGATATTTAGGATATTGGGAATTAATAGTATTTGTCATTTGATTCATTTGTTGAGTCATTTGATTTTGTTTTTGTTGTAACAATTCTAAAATTTTATCTACTTTACAATTAAATTGTTTTTTTTCTTCAGCATCTTCCATATACTTTGAAATTGTATTTTGAAGAACAGCATTTTGATATTTTAAATTGTTTTCTTCACTTATTTTATTTGATATTTGTTGTAATTTATTTTCTAGTACTCCTGTGGAATCTGTTTGAATTGGATAAATTGCAGGAATTGTATTATTATTTACTGGCATTACTTGAATTGGTTTTGTCTGCTGAATTGTCTGAATTTGTTGCTGAATCTGTTGGGGAATTTGTTGAATAGTTTGGGTAGATTCTGATTCAGATCCTAAACCAGATCCATTAATCAAATTTTGACTTTGATTTTGATTATTATTTTGCATTTTTTTTATTTCATTTTTACACATTGAACATTTTGTAATATGTTTTAAAGCATTTGCTATTAAATCATCTGAATAAGATTTGGGATTTGTATAAATTCCAATACAATCTCTGTGAGTTAATTTCTTTATTTGAGAAGATTTTTGATTTGACTGGGATAATTGATTTTGTTGGTTTTGTTGGTTTTGTTGGTTTTGTTGATTTATCTGATTAGAATTATTAATTAAATTACTTAAATCTGTCCCATTTAAACTTTGAGAACAATTATCATATGCTTGGGAATATGGGGACTCAAAATCATGCTCAATATTCGTCAATTTTCCATAACTATTTGAAACATTTGACATCTCAAAAGTTGCTGGATTAAACGACCGCATACCTTTTACAGTATCTTCAAATTTACTATTTATATTAAATGCATCTGATATATTACAGTAGGCCATCCTTAATGGATCTTATATAATTTACTTAAGATAAATATAATTAAAAAAAATATATTTATATAATTGGGTTTATATTTAAAATATAG
>JACCDO011217769.1_pt1 | contig 10093 bp, 9 predicted proteins | sample 7446101 | NCBI WGS metagenome assembly JACCDO01 (sample SAMN15323440, study PRJNA562643) | freshwater metagenome | isolation source: river surface water | place: USA:Blue River Watershed | collected 2017-08-16
GTTTTTAAACTTCCGTTTTTAAACTTCCGTTTCTCTAGGATTATCATCAAAAGTAGGAACATTTTGAATACTTCTTGTTTTACCCCAACTTATATTATCCATACTAAATAATGAATAAATATATTGAGCTAAAGTAACAATAAATCCAAATGTTAAAAAGAAAATATATGACAAGTAAAAATAAATTGCATCCTTAAAATACATTCTTTTAACAAATACTGGTATTAATAAACCAAAACTCAATGGTATTATCATCATAATTGACAAATATAATGTTAATAATGTTGGATTTGTTATTATATTTATAAAAAATAATATAGTAGCCACAAAAATAAAAGGTGTCATCACAAATGTTATAACATTAATAAATGAAGCTATTCTCTCAAATATATTTATATTTGGAGATAATAATAATAATATATCATTTGTTGTTGCACCAAGGGTCCATCTTCTTCTTTGAGATAAAAAGACATGTATTGATTTAGGAACATTAGTATAACATATGGCTGATAATGATTGGACTGTTCTTACATGCGGATATATAGAATGCATTATACATATATGATTTCTGTCTTCACTAGCCGTTCCTCTAATATGAGTGAATATATTATCTTCTTCTTTGGGACAATAATTAAATCTTTCTAAAATATCTTCTCCACAGTTTTCATTACATACTTTTAATATCTGTACGCATCCAGATAAACAATTAACTTTATGAGTTAAGTTTGATTGAGCTTGACGGTTCAAACATTGAGCGTACATATATTCAGAATATTGATATAAATTAAATGGATTGAAAATAGAAGAATTATTAAAATTTAAATCAACATATCCAACACAACCAACATTATTATCATTTTCCTCAATACCTTTTATTAATTCATAAGTGCAATTATAGTCAAATATAGTATCTGCATCTATATTAATAATATAATCAATTTCATTATTAAAATATTCTTTAAAAATTAAATTCACTGATTGTAAGAAAGGATTTGATATATGTTTATTATTAATATTATTATTATTAATATTATGATTATAATTATAACATAATCTTCTAATTAAAACTAATGAGTCTCTTTTACCATAATTCTTATCTTTTATCATTAAAATATAGTCAACATTATTAAACTTTCCAATATATAAATCAATATTATTTATATCTTTTTCTCTGGTAATATAAGAATGTTTAAAACCATTGGTATTTTTATTATTTAATATACTCAATAATATATTATCAGTTGATTTATCATTTCCTTTTCCAATTACTTTACCATCACATACAATTACTATTGCTCTTTTATCATACTTACCAGTTTTTTGTAAAGATAAAGATGTTAATGTATTTAATAATTCTAATTCAGATTCATTATAACAAGGAACTACATATAAATATTTCTTACAAGTATTATCTCTTTTAATTTCATACTCAGAATTACTTTTGCATAAATTAGATATTAATATAAGAATACTACTAAAAGAATATATAAAAGTAGGAAGAGATAAGAATACTATAAAAATATACCATTTATCTCTAAACGTTAATAAAGTAGATATTAATATACTATTAATAATAAACATAATAAATAATATCAACCATTTTTGTTGTTTTAATGTCATTAATTAATATAAAATAACTTCCTTTATATTAATTAACAATATTCAATGGAATCCATTTGTTAAAATCTTTATTGAAAATACATAAACATTTAACTTTTTCTTTAATATTTTCACGGCAATATGTTGATACTTTATAATTAGGAATATGTGCTATGCCTATCTTACTATCTGTAGTATTTTCATACAAATTAAATACATCTGTTATATCTGTCGGTTCAACTAATAAAACCTTTTTAATCCCATTAGTTTCATATGAATATGTCCTTTCAGTTAGAAAGTTTTTAATTTCATGTATCATATTATAACTTTGATTTGAAACAATTTTAGTTGTATTTTGATTATATTGTTGTTTATCAGTTATTGCTTTTTCTGTAAAAATATAAGATATACCTGATTTAAGTGGATAGAAAATAAGACCAGTTATTTCAAGCTCACAATTTGGAATAACTTTTTTAACAATTTCTTCAAGCATATTGTATTTGTATAATTTATTTATTTTTAATTTAAAATTAGCGCAATAATCTTTATGAAATTGATTTGCAATAATAGAATCCAAATAAATCATTTTTTCATTCATTTCCATATCACAAATATTATTTCCCATTAAATAATAACAATCTTTGACTAACATAATATCTCTAATTAATTTAGCATCGAAAAGAGAACCCATAAAAATAGAAGTTGATGCGAAAATCTTAATTCTAAACATATATACTTTTTTAATATCAATTGATTTTTTATTATATGATAAATTTTTTTTATCAATTGCTATGCAATAAGATGATTCTTTGTTTTTTTGAATATTATCTTTAAATTTATAAAATAGTAAGAAATAATTGAACCCTTTAAAATTAGGGGAAACATAATGTTCGTTCATTTTAAGATAATTTAACTGTTGAATATTTTCTAACATATTATATCTATATTTTGAAAGTTCTATAATACTAAAAATATAATCTATGATCTTAATCTTCAAATCAAGATCATTAATTATAAACGCATCGCTATTGCCAAATTTAACCATTAATATTAATATAACTTTATTTTTATATAAATATATCAATTTTTTTAGCTTTATGAAATTAATTATTTCTATAATTATAAAAAAAATTTCAACATAATATTATATGAATTATTATTTAAATTGTTATTTAATTATAGGAATTATATTAATATTAATATTAGGATTAATTATATTAATTAATAAAAAAGAAACATTTTTTAATTCAAAATCAGATATATTATTAAGTATTCCAGATGAAACTATTAATACTATAAATGTTATTGAAAATAATATGCCTAACAAAGAAATACCATTTAATTTATTTATGACTTGGGATAATAAAGATATGCCTACAAATATGAAAAAATCTGTAGAAATGGTTATGTCAAAAAATTCAGAATTTAACTTTTATATTTATGATGATGAAGATTGTAGAAATTTTCTAAGAAAATATTTTATAAAAGATGTTGTTGATTCATTTGATAGTTTAATTCCTGGAGCTTATAAAGCTGATTTATGGAGATATTGTGTTTTATATTATTATGGTGGTATTTATCAAGATATTAAATACCAACCTGTTGGTAAATTTAAATATATAGAATTAACTGATAAAGAATATTTTGTTAAAGATAGAGCAATTGGAGGAAGTGGAATATATAATGCATTACTTATATGTAAAGCAGGAAATAATATATTATATAAATGTATTAAACAAATTATTTATAATGTTAAAAATAAATATTATGGAACATCATCATTAGAACCAACAGGACCTTTATTAATGAAAAAATTTTTATCACCTAATGAATTAAAAGATGCATTAATTTTTAATAAAATTAATACAAATGATTATATTTTAAAAAATAATAAAAGAATATTAAAAGCATATAATAATTATCGTTTGGAACAACAAAAATCTTCAAAACCCCATTATTCTTATCTTTATAAAATTAAACAAATTTATGCTTAATATTGACTACCAAAAGACAAACCATCAAATCCTGAATATTTATATGTAATATCTGAATTTATTTCATTTGATGTATCTAAATTTTTATCCATTAAAACAACTTCTGGTTTATATAAATTAGTTTCTAATTTTATATCTTGAATTGGTGTTCCTTGAATTCTTTTAAATTCTTCTTGAGATACATGATCTATTACTTTAGCAGTTGATCTATTAAATATATCTGCTAATGTACTATTATTTAATTCATCTTTTGATATATTTTTAACATTTATATTGGTTAAAAAATCTCCTGAATTTTTAGGATATTGAAATCCTAATGCTGCATCAATTACAGTTTTATATTCTTCATCATTGTTAAGTGATTTATTTTTCATAGCATTATCTACACCTTTATCTCTGATTTTATCAAAATCTACATCTTTAAAAGCAGCATCATTTTCAATTGGTACATTGGATGGTCTAGGTGGTTCAATAGTAATCTCTTCTAATGGAAAATTATTATTACCATCATTATTTATAATTAAATCTTTTTTATTTTCATAATCTGAAATAACTTGTGGGAAGGCTGTTGGTAAAATAATATCTGGTTCCTTGAAATCTTCTTCTGATATACTATAAATAACAATCAATATAATACATCCGATTATAATAACTATTGGTATTAAAACATCTGAATTCATTATAATAATAATAGATAATTATTATTATAATATTAATATTTATTTCTTACATGAAATAAAATTCCAGCATGATGTCATACATGATTTTACTCTCGGTTGCATCATTACTAATTCAACCATACTTTTTGTCATCATTCTAAAATCATCTTTATTTTCTTCTGGAATAACATCAAAATGATTTAATAAATACATAATTGTTTCTTCTAATACTTCTCCTAATTCATTATAACTTAAATTAAATTTCTTTAAATTATTAGTACAATAAACTACCATAACAACAATATCTGGTATATCTTTTTTATCTATTTTACCATCACTCATAACAGATTTTAATTTAGCTTCAACAATTTTTAAAAATACAGGATCATCAACTAATTTTTGCGCGGCACTATGAAGAACTTCAGACATTAAATAATCATAGATTTAATTATATAATAATTTTTATAAAAAAATTGACGAATTATATTTCAAAAAATATATCTATATATTTTAATGGAAAAGTATATAGATACTATTAACAAATCAAATGATGTTTTTAAAACAGTTCAAGAATTATCTATTGATGAACTAGAAAAAATTCTTGTTTATGCTAGTGATAAATATTATAACGAAGAACCGGTTATATCTGATGCTATTTTTGATATGATGAGAGAATTTCTTCAACTTAAATCACCTAATAGCAAAGTATTAAAGCAAATAGGTGCCCCTCCTACTAAAAGTAAGGATAAAGTTAAATTACCTTATTATCTTGGTAGTATGGATAAAATTAAGCCTCCTTCTAATAAATTGGAAAGTTGGTGTTCTAAATATGATCCTCCATATGTTTTAACGGAAAAGTTAGATGGTGTTTCTGCCTTATTATTATATGCTAATAATGAAATAAAACTTTATACTAGAGGCACAGCAACACATGGTATGGATATATCATCCCTATTGCGTTATATAAAGGATTTACCATCTTATGAAGATGTTATGAATTATCTAAAGAAAAATAAAATAGGTGATTTTATTGCATTCCGAGGTGAATTAATTATTAGTAAAAATAAATTTGCTAAAAAATGGGAAGATACAATGAAGAATGCACGGAATGCAGTAGCAGGATTAGTTAATAGTAAGACTATTAATCCAGAATTAGCACGTGATACATCATTAGTTTTATATCAAGTTATAGACCCTGTATATAATATTATGGATCAATTAAAGATTATTAATGAAATGGGATTTAAAACAGTTCATAAAAAAGAAGTACCTAGTTTAACATTTCCCCAATTATCTAAATATTTATTAAAAAGAAGAACCAATTCTAAATATGTAATTGATGGTATTATTGTTACTAATAATGATATACATCCAATTAATACAGATGGTAATCCAGAATATGCATGGGCGTTTAAGGATGTATTAGAGGATCAAAAAGCTATTTCTAAAGTAATTAATATTGAATGGAATACAACCAAAGATAAAATTCTAATGCCTACAATTATTATTAATCCAGTTGATGTTGGAGGAGTTACTATTCAGAGAATTACAGGAAATAATGCTAAATTTATTGGAGATAATGGCATTGGTATTGGTGCAGAGGTTGAAGTAATCCGTAGTAATGATGTTATACCAAAAATAGAAAGAGTAATTAAAAAAGCTAAGGTTGTTTATCCAGAAGGAGAATGGAATGAAAGTGGAGTTCATCTAATTAGCAAAGAACATGAGAGTGATGATAGTAATATAAAAAATATTTATTATTTCTTTTCAACAATCAATACTATAGGTTTAGGGGAAAAAATAGTTGAGAAATTATATAAGGCAGGTTATAAAACTGTTTTAGATTTCTTGAAATTAAAAGTAGAAGATATTAAAGATTTGGAAGGTTTTAAACAAAAATCAGCTGAAAATATCATTAGTTCAATCAAAAAATCAACTACAAATATTCCATTATATTTATTAATGAAAGCTTCTAATAAATTAGGCAGAGGGATGGGTGCGGAGAGGTCTAAAGATGTTTTAGATAAATATCCAAATATTATGAATGATTATAAGAAATATTCAGAAACTCAATTTATTAATATGCTAAAAATAATTGATGGGTGGGAAGAAAAAACAAGCACAATATTCGCCCAAAATTTCAAATATTTTGTTGAATTCTATGAAAGTATTAAAAAGTATATAACTATTGATGTATCTAAAGAAGAAAAGAAAAGTGGTAAATTAAATGGAATGAAAATTGTAATGAGTGGATTTAGAGATAAATTAATTGAAGATTTAATTACAGCTAATGGTGGAGAATTATCATCAGGTGTAAGCAAGAATACAAGTATTTTAATAATAAAAGATGAAAGTGTAAATGATACAGGGAAAGCAGTAAAGGCTAAAGAATTAGGAGTTAAAGTTCAAACTAAAGATGAATTTTTAGAATTATTTAGAGTCATGAATTGAGATAGGAGATGGAGCCATAATATACATTATAAGAACAACTACAAATAACAAAGAAACTAATATTAATATATTTTGAGGCATTATAATATAATATATATTATTATTAGATAAAAAGTTTAAAAAATGTTGATTTATTTATTTATAATTATTTAGGAATATAAAATTAATACATTTAATGAGCCATAAAAACATTAAACTACCATTGGTTGAAAAATATAGACCTAAAAATTTTAATGATTTATTATTTGATGATTTTATTAAAGAAAAAATTAATAGTATCATTAAAAGCGGGCAAATCCCAAATATGATTATAACAGGAGAACCTAGTACAGGTAAAACTTCAACTGTTTTATATTTAGCCAAAAATATATATAAAGAACAATATTCAGAACATGTATTAGAATTAAATGCATCTGATGACAGAGGTTTAGCTATGATTAGAGAAACGATATTACCATTTTGTAAAAAGAAAACTCCAAATTACAAAATAGTTATATTAGATGAAGCTGATAGTATAACACCAAAGGCGCAAAATTTATTGAATAATATTATTGCTGAGTTTAAAGAAACATCACGATTTGTATTTATTTGCAATGAAGGATTTAAAATAGGAGAGTCTATTCAATCAAGATGTATGATTTTATATTTCCCAAGAATATCAAAGAAGAATTTAAAAAATAAGATTAAAGATATTTGTAATAATGAAAATATTAAATTTGATGATGAAGGTATAAAAGAATTATTATTTTGTTCTAATTATGATATTAGACAATGTATAAATAATTTAGAATGTATTTTATATACGTATGGTAATCTGAATAAAGAAACAGTAAATAATATAATTGATATTCCAAAAATACATTTATTAAAAGAAATTATTAAAAATTGTTATAGTAAAAATTTAAAAGAAGTTTTGAATATAACAAAAGATTTGTATGAATCTGGATATAGTGCAAATGATATAATTTTAACATTTATGAAATATATTGAAAATAAAGATGATGAAGATGATTTTATTATTAAATGTTATGTAGAAGTATATAAAATTTTAAGCCAAAGTTTTATTAAAATAAATTTAATTGATAACATGGTTCAATTATCTTCATGTATGGTTCAAATTTTTAATGCAATTCAAAATAGTTAGTTTATATAAATTTAAGAATTATATATATTTTCTATTTTTAAATATATATTAATATGAAAGTTGCATTTATAACAGGTATTACAGGTCAAGATGGTAGTTATCTTTCTGAACTATTATTAGAAAAAGATTATATTGTTTATGGAATGATACGGCGTATGAGTACTATTAATACTACTCGTATAGACCATATTTTAAAAAAAATTAACTTAAGATATGGTGATGTATCAGATACTAGCAATATTGTTGGTATCTTATCAGAAATTAAAAATAAACATCCAAATATGGAAAGATTAGAAGTATATAACTTAGCAGCGCAAAGTCATGTTAAAATTAGTTTTGAGATGCCTGAATTTACAGCAAATACTGATGCATTAGGTGTATTAAGAATATTAGAAGCAATTAGAATATGTAATTTAAATGAAGTGACTAGATTTTATCAAGCAGGAACAAGTGAAATGTATGGATTAGTCCAATCTAAACCACAAAATGAGTTAACTCCATTTTATCCGCGTAGTCCTTATGGTGTTGCTAAATTATTTGGTTATTGGATAACTAAAAATTATAGAGAAGCGTATAATATGTATGCATGCACTGGAATTTTATTTAATCATGAAAGTCCAAGGCGTGGTGAAAACTTTGTTACTAGAAAAATAACAATTGGATTAGGTAAAATATTAAGAGGTGAAATGGAACATTTAGTTTTAGGTAATTTAAATTCATTAAGAGATTGGGGTCATGCCAAAGATTATGTAAAAGCTATGTGGTTAATGCTTCAACAAGATAAACCAGATGATTATGTTATAGCAACAGGAGAAGAACATTCTGTTAGAGAATTCATTGAAAAATGTTTTGAAAAGAAAGGATTTGATATTGAATGGAAAGGTGAAGGTATTAATGAGATTGGAATTGATAGAAATACTCAAAAAACTTTAATTAAAATTAGTTCTAAATATTTTCGTCCCAGCGAAGTAGATGAATTATTAGGAGATGCAACTAAAGCAAAAAATGAATTAGGATGGAAAATTGAAACTAAATTTGAAGATTTAATAAATGAAATGGTAAATCATGATTCGTAATATAATTTTACTTTATATTTCTTAAATATATGTTCGATGTTTTTAGTTATATTATTATTTTTTAAATATTTTAATATTTGAACTATATTTTGACTTTCAGTCTTATCCTCAGACTTATTTAAATACATTACCAAACCTTTACTAATATTACTTTTAAATAAAACTTTCTTTTTTATTAAAGTATCAATTAAATATATTCCTTCAGATAAATTATTATTAAATGAATTAATTACTTCCATACAGAATAAGTTTTTATTATTTATATCTTTACACTCGCTATTTATAAATTCAATAACTTCTTCTATTGATTTTAAAAATTGATATTCCTCTAAAATATTTATAACTGATGTTAAAAATGTATCATTATTATCATTACTAATTTCATTTTTATCATTATTATCATTATTTTTAACATCGATTAAACTTTCAATTAATATTTTTTCTCTATTCATATTTTCACTATTACATTTTTTTGCAATTGTTAAAATATCATTCTTATAATTATCAATATCCAATCCATTAAACCAATTATAGCAATCTATATATTTAGATTTATCTTGATTATTTATTATTTTATTTGATATAAACTCTATAATATTTTGATTGAAAAAATTATGCTTAACTAACATTTTAATAATATTATAACTAGCATGTCTTTCACTCTCTTCATTGCTATTAATTGTTTCTTTTATTAAACCAATAAATTCTTCAGGGAATAAATTAAGTCTTTTCTTCTCAATTATATAAATTTTAATTGCGAATTTTATATAATTCTCAATAAATTTAATATCCTTAACCATCTTATTAAATATTTCAGTCATTATTATATTATACTTTTCCTCTGTATCAACAAAAATATTAGATAAATATTCACCAATTAATTCATTAATATTATTATCTGATATTTTATTCATTATCATTATTATTTTGTTTTCATTCAAGTCTTTCTTTGCTTGAACTTTGTTTGTTTTAATTACACTAACTTGTTTTTTAGCGCACTTAATAACTTTGATGTTTGATTTTGAGAAACTATCTAAGATATTACTAATAATGTTTTCACTTAAAATAACACATTTTATATCATTTTTAAGTTTGTATAAATCAGCCGAGTTCATCTTATCTTAGATTAAGAAATAATCTTTATATATATTAGACTTTATTCAAACTAAA
>JACCDO010061115.1_pt1 | contig 10092 bp, 2 predicted proteins | sample 7446101 | NCBI WGS metagenome assembly JACCDO01 (sample SAMN15323440, study PRJNA562643) | freshwater metagenome | isolation source: river surface water | place: USA:Blue River Watershed | collected 2017-08-16
AAAAATGGAAACGTGTATGCGATAGCAGTTGAAGACAAGTTGCGCGGTGGTTACACTGTGTTCGATGACTCTGTTATGGTGCCATCGAAGGTATTGAAGGTTGCTGCTACTTCTATTCACACACTAACTGCAACAAGTGCGGGACATATATTAGCTTCATCCTTTGATGCAACCAGCTTGACTCGCATCGACGTGACAAGTGACGTATGGACCTCGACTGATCCTGTCTCAGAAGCCAAGACATACAACACCGTTGCTATTACTGAGTGTAGCACTGAGAGCTACTGTGGCGACCACGACAACTACACCATATCCACGGCGGTTAGTAGCGACCACCAATTCTTTGCCACCGGGAGTGTGGATGGAACTGTTTACATCTGGAACATTGCAACAAACTCATTAATAACCAAGAACCATCTGCATAAAGACAGTGTGATTGGCTTGGTATTCAGTCAAGACTCATCCCTGCTCTTGTCCTGCAGCATCGACGGCTCTATATTCGTGCTTGGTGTTACTCGCGCACATGGTGCAACACGTCCTAAATCAGTCCCTTCTAATGAGACTTACTCACCTGGGATCACCTACATCAACGACGGTACTACTTGGCTTGAGCAAAGAAATTATCAATATAAAATAACTTTAGAAAAACGTTATGAAAGTAAGAAGACATCAATACTAACGACAGTTGGGGACATCACCTCGCGCCTGAACAGCATGATCCGCCGCAATACAGAGAAGGATGAGTTAGAAAAAATGGAACGAAGTGAGTTTGTTGTAGATGTAACTAGCCGCGATGGGATCCTTGCAGAAAGGAAACAGAATATTGAGAAGCTTAAGAACGCATACGATGACGCGGTGCTCTGTAACGAGCTGATTGCAGCGAGATTAAGGAATAATTTCTGGGATACAATGGAAGCCAAGTCAACTATTCTCTTGCCTCTTACCATCAAGGATGAGTCGATACACGTGTATACTGTGGCATCAATCCCTGTTCGTAAGCTAACAGATGATGAAAGAGGAGTGCTAGATAAGATCAAACTTATGCGTGCTATTGAAGTAAGATCACAGCGTGCATCGGACTTGGGATCAGTGACTAAGTTGGGATGTGGACAGTACCGTATTGGATGGAAGACGGCCGTGCACGGTTGCCCTGGTAACATCACGTGGATTCACAATGAAGGAGAGCGTTGGCCATGTGCAAATTTCATTACAATATTAACTGATTTAGAAAAAATTGAAGAAAAAAATGAGAAAAAAGATGTCGTTACTGATGCTGCAGCAGTTGGTGAAGAGGACGAGGATGGCTCGGTGGGATCGCATGACGCCATCAATGAAGTCGATGACAAGGACATCTTTAACCTGTTGTATGCACCACAAGGTGTGCGCACAGCAACCCAAAAGAAGATACAAATTGAGCTATTGAAAGAGGTTGTACGTGTAGTTGCTCGTAAATTTAATGAAGTTTTTGAGAAATTACGAATGGAAAAAGAGGATGTTATAGCGTCCGTTGACTCGCGCAATGTCCGCCTCACGGCGATCATGGAAGAGCTCAAGATAAGCGAGTCGTTGACGTCGTTTAAGCTGTCATCAATCGAGAAAAAAGGTAATGAAATCAACGTTGATGGTGCAATTATAAGGTCGAAGAGGTATGAAACAGAAGCAGAATTAGCGGCTCGACTTGCCGATGAAGAGAGGAAGCGCCGCGATGCAGACAGCAACAAAGACGACGCGAAAGGGCGCGCATTGCAAGACATGATGAACGGAACCCTTGAAACTAAGAAAGATGTTTTCTCTGAAGCAAATTCCATGATCCGGCCGGTGTGGATGGACGAAATCCCTCGCTCGAAGATGAATGAATCGCAAGTCAAAGAGTTTGACGCCTTCGAGAACAAAATCAAACAAATCCAAGAAGAACAAATCAAATACAACAAGAACCTGGAGATTGAATACAAGAAATTAAGAAATGAAATCACCGAGGTAACGCGGCAGTTCGACGATAAACTGTTGAAAATGAGCAAGTTGAAGATACTTATTCAACGGGAAATCTTTGCCAATGAGTTGTACATGGCAAGACTTGCTCTTGCTGTGACAAAACGGGAACAATGTTATAGTTTATGGAAGAAATATGAAGCAGATGTTGTTCATAAGCAGGATCGGCTGCAAGGGATTAGTAGCCGTAGAAATCAGTTTAAAAATATTGTTGATGATGTCAAGCAAAGATGGTACGCAGCACAAGAAGAAGAAAAGAATTTAGAGAAAACTTTTAAACGTGATATCCAAACCCTATGTAATATTTCTTTTGATCAAGACACGTTGAAGGTGTTTACACAGCTATATCGCAAGAGGAAGTATCCCAAGATAGAAGGAGAAGAAGACGATGTGGATGAAGAGAGCGCGATGGATGGGGACACGAGCAAGAACAAGACCAGTAAAACAGGTAGTAAAACATCGAAAACAAGTAAAAATACAAATAAAAATAGTAAAAGTAAACAACAATCCAAGATGAAAGGGTCGAAAGACGCGAGTAAAGCAGGGAACAAAGAGTTGAACTTGGGACCGATGCAGCAAGCAGCCGCGGCGTTACATGCAGAAGAAAACGCTCATTCTGCACTTGATCCATTTCATAATGCAATACTACAACAAGAGAAAGAAAAGCTGAAAGTACTTGCTGAAATCCCATTACTTGTACCACTAAGTCTTGAGAATGACTGTCCCGATGGCTTGGATGTGGATCAGTTCACGTGGTCGCAGCTGCAAGACCTGCGTAATGCAAGAATTAAGAAAGAAATTGAGACAAAAACTCTAGGTATTGAGTACGTTGACTTGAAGAAGAAACTTGATGCGTTGAGCAAGGATGAGGCTGTTATCTTGTCGGATATTGAAGCAACCAAGAAACTATCCGTTGACACCATCAACACAATCCGTGATATAGATAGTAACGTTGAAGTTATTGTTTTCTTGCGTCAAGGGCAAGATGAGGTGGATAAGGACGCGGTTGTGACCTCATACAAGAGCGGCGTTCTCATCCCATCAGATGTAGTCAACCGTTTCAACAGCAAAATCAAGAGTGTTGGGAACGAAAAGATTCATGTTTTAACAAAAATCAAAGAATTTAGAAGGAAAATCAACTTAATTGACTGGGAAGTCGAGCACTTGAAGCTGGAAGCTCACCACTATGAAGAGTACTTCACTGACCTACAACTGCTTCGTGTCACGCGAGAGTTGCAGTCGGTAATCCGCGAAGGTAGTAACGCCGAGCAAGCAAAGCAACGAATGGATAAAATCAACGCAAGGAAAGACCTGGTTGGCAAGAATTATGAGTTGAAAATCACCCAAATTAAGAGCAAAAATCAAGAGTTAGCGCAGCTACTGCATGAGCGATCCAACGAGTTGAAGAAGTTTGATAACGACATTCATGACTTGACAATTCAAGTGTTAGAACGAAAGAAAGTCAAGCAAAGTAGAGATGATGCAAGAGGAAAAAGTGGTGATGTAGCTGGTTTAGCAGCAAAGAAAATGCATAAAATTATTGCGCGAAGACAGTTAGTAGACACGGCCAAGAGCCAAGCCGAAGAGATCGACTTGCTGCGTCAGGAGCTAGACAAGATCCATCAGAAGACATTCCCTAGTTTTGTACGTAAGAAGTTTCCACCTGTATAAATAGTTAATTAATAATTATATTTCACCGTTTGATGTCGACCGATTGGTGCTAAAGCCACGCCCTCCTCGATGCAACGAGTTCCTTCGGTTGATGCTATTCCCTACTAGCTGTGACACTGAACCAGTCTCACTTGGTGTTGAAGTTGAAGGAGGAAGAGGAAGGTCTTGTGTGTTGCGTGCATTGTGTGCTGCCGCTATCTGTGCCATCGCCGCTGATTGAGATGATAACTCTTGATCTGCTGTAGTATCTGGGGCTGGGACTGGCATCGTAGATGGTCTTCTAGTGGCACCACCACGCAGAAAGTCGCCTCTTCCCATACCTCCACGTCCCGTCGATAGTAATGCACTTTGTCTACGTTGTGCAGGTGCTGCGCTACTCACAAGTCCATATTCTAACTTGGCACGCTCACTACCTTCTGATAATCTATTTGTCTCGTCCTCTACTGCATCGTCAGCACTTACTTTGGCGACAACTGATGAGTTACCAAACTTTAAAGCATTTGCACGACGTGCTGCTTCTTTCTGCTTCACTGCATCCGCATCTACGTAGCTTATCCAACCGGGCGCGTCAGGGTTTCTCTTCATCGCAAGAGTCCCGATTGCCTTACATAGTTCATCCATCCAATCTTTAGCTAATTTAGGTGACTTAGCATCTAAGGTAAACACTTTCATAGTGTTGCTATCTCCAGCTTTCAAGAAATAGTCTGCGTGTATATCGATGCCACACCCAGGTGTGCACTTGGGGTCTTTACTTGTTTCAATCAATGAGATAGCCATCAAAGATATCTCGTAATTGGGCACTTTGTCGTCATCAAACAGCTCTTTTTCCTCCTCGTAACACGTCAAAGACCCAGACGCAATCATGAAGTAGCGCATCTTCCACACCACACTGCCAGTGATCCGATTAATTGTTTTCATGTATAATGACCCAGAAAACATGATTGCATTGCGGATAGCTTCACTGCGGGACACTGCCGCTTTGTTGCCATCATTGGAGTCTTTAACCACAATAGTTCGGGCTTCCAGCAGGTCGCTGAGTGCGTCAAACCACTTGGAATGCTCGTCCTCGTCCTCGGCGACAAGGTAGTAAATCTTGGATTGTGTCATGATTATTATTGAGTTCTCAGGCTCGTCCACGTGTACTGCTTCCCGGACTTCATAAGCTGCTCGCATATCCACATTAGAGAGTGCTAATGCGTTGTTAGTGGAGAGATTAGGAGACTTGAAGCACAGAAGGTTGAACCCACGCAGTACAAACCAACGTTTACGGTAATTATTCTTTGACCCACCAACACTTAGCAGCTTGTCTTCGCGCTTGTATAGGTAGCCATACAAGTCGGGCACGTCGTCAGTATACTCAAAAACGGGTTGTGTTCCGCCTTCAGCGCTGTTACCGATGGATGAAGTGCCTTCATCAACTGCCTCCTCGTCTATTTGGTTAGCTGGCTTCGCATCATCCAAATAACTGGGTCTACACTTCTCTATACTACTTGAAATATGCTTGATTGCAGCGCGTAATGCTTCCGGTGCTACCTCCGTTACTTGCGTGATGGCAGCTAACCACTTCTCAATGACGGCGCTATCCTTGGCACCGATAGTTATAGTAGGTTGAAGTGCGTCGGTTGACTTGATCTCTAGTTGATAGACGTATCCTGAAGTGCGTTGCTCTAGAATATCTTCAAATGCGACAATGCTTTTTATTGTGCAAGTTTGAGAATTAGCAATCAATATTGAGCGCGGCTTACTCACTCGCTTCTTGGACTTGGAAGGAGCAACCCATGACAACGTGCCATCTTTCAATGCAAAAGTTCGTGCTGCAAATTTTTTTGTTAACTCACTTTTGATAGCTAATTCCCCTTTGTTTGAGGCCCCATCGATGCCTTTTGCGGCGTCTATAACCTCCATGCCGTGGGTCTCTATAGGAACCTCCGCTGTGCTCGAGGAAACAATAGCAGCTTGCCATGTCAACATCCAATTTTCTCTATTGAAATACAAAATTACTTCATCTACTTCACTGCCTCCAATGTGTGAGTCGTGCTCACCAACATGGTCGATGAATGATTCTGGCCCACATAACAAGTGCAGCATATACTGCAGATCCGACGGCATAGTCTTGTCATGTACCGCGCGTATACTTACTACTTGGTTGATTACAAAGTAAGCATCTCTATCCACACTAGCGGATCCCCCAGGCGCTGGTTTACGGAATGACAAGATGTCTTGCCTTATATCGATATAGCGGCGGCGCCGTTGGTTCAAAGCGGGGTAGTACACGGTAGACCATCCCTCGATTTTGATGGAGTCTAAACTGGCAGCATTGTCACGTAAAAACGCAAGTGTTTTGGGCCAGCCAGTGTTAGCTATTGTATCCATGGCATCGTTGAATGTGAACTGTCCTAAGTCGATACCATTGCAATGAGTGATATAGTCTTTGAGCTTGATGCAACCACTCGCTTCTGATCTACCAGGTGTGCCATCATCGTTGGATTCGAATGATGTGACAACGACGATATTATTGACTACGTTGCCATCATTATCCTTGTTGATCTGACCCATGACATTAATCATCAAGGGCCCTGGCTCGTTGAAAGTATATTCGTATTTCGTCCATTTTGTCGCGTCAAGTGCTGCAGAAGTACCAGTTGGAACAACAATAGATGCACGATGGTGAATTTTTGTTGTTTTTTTATTTGTATCATATCGAATACCTCTTGCTAAATTGATAGCTAACAGCCACTTCAACATGACTTGGTGGGAATCTGCAGATATTGTATAGTGCTTAGAGCTAGTTATTAAATCTAAAGAAAATTCAGGTGCATCATATACAACAGAGAGTGTGACGTTCACAATATCCTTTAATGGGATTCGTCCTAATTGAAAGTATAAGTACGTAAGTAGAGTAATTTAAGCCTACTAGCAATCGATCATACCTAATTCTTCTGTACTGCTATCATCCTTATAATATATCAATGCATTAACATTCTTGTCTAAAACAAAAAATCTTTTCTTGTAAGCGCTTGTCGCCAACATACTTATAGATTCAAAGATAGACTGTCGCTTGGCTGCCACTTTCTTCTCACTTCCTGCACCACCCCCTCCATCAATATACGCCTTCTCTTGTGCCTGACGCTTGTAGTCTGGCTTCGAGAGGTATCCTTTCGGGCTATTGAACCACAAATCAGGTTTATCCTCTAAAGAAAGCTGCAGCTTCTCAACTAATTCATCTAAACTCTTGGACATTTCTCCTACACACTGAATAACGCACAGGAAGCAGCAGCGATGAGAGATTCCTCCACGAAACACAAGGTAGGTTGGTAAGATTTTCCTTGAGTCCAGACAGAGTCCTCGCATGTCGGGTGCGGAGCCGGTAATTGCCGTTGACATTTGAAGTGTCACACTTCACCAATGCGAGTCGTCACACCATTTTAATACTTTTGTGGTTGAATTGGGTGAGAGACCAATACAAAAAGTCGATCACTATTGATTATTTTCCTCATCGGTTCGCTCGTTCTATTCTTCTGAAGACTTTCCCCTCCCCCTGTAGTCTACAAAAGGAAGAACCTCACAAGAATAGAACGCACGAAGAGATGAGAAAAATAATCAATGTTTAGCGACTCATTGGATTGTTCTCTCTTTCTGTATTTATTCATTCACAGCACAGAATATTATGACGAGTGTCGATCAAGATGCAATATTTTGAAGTCATCTAATTTTCCTCATCATTACTACCACCACTATCTTGAAAATCTCTCATTCATTTGTTATTATTAGTTAGTTCTGGTTGAATAACGATTTTAATCTTATGTCTCCTCTTTCGGTTGTGCAATTTTATCATCATTAGATAAAATTATACAATTACAAGAAGAGATATATGTAGATTTTATTCGACTACCAGTTCAACTAGTACTAATAAAAGAATGAAAGATGTTCAAGAAATTGATGGTAGTTCAACCAGTAAGTACGATGAGAATAGGTGACAATTTAATGGCCTAGAGTAGATCATATTACAATAAATTACAATAGAAAGCTGGTACCTCTTCACTTCAAGGAGTCCAGTAGTATGCTCTTGAAGACATCAGTCAAGACATTCGTGTCGAAGCAAGCACTGGACTGTCCCACTAACACTTCCTGGATTTTCTTGGCTTCTTCTTGATCCAATGATGCAATAAGTATTAAATGGTTTGTTATGCGTGCCTCTTCCTGTACATTCATTGCTGCTGCAACTGTTGCAGGAGTAATATGATATCTTGAAAAATTTGCATCTGAAAAAATAATATTAAATCCTTCAACGTCATTGTCGTCCTTCATCACACTTTGCAGGTTCTTATTACCCTCCTCGATCGCCTCCACCGTGTGGTCGCCGGCATTGCAGTACTGAGTATATGCTATACAAGATTGTAATACTTCAAATTTTTGTTTTTCATTTTTTGGTTTCTTCTCTTTACCCCAATCAACGAGTGTAATATCAGGTGAATCGCCGTTGTGACCGGTGATGGCGTAGTCGTAGTACTCCCCATCCGGCATCGCCTCCATGATCAATAGAACCACCTCCATCATGCGTTCTAACCTCCCATCATAGCCGTTAAAACGATACATACTCGCACTTACATCAATGACAAAGTGAAACTTCTTGTGTTGCTTGTTATCACTAGAATCTGCTGCTTTTTTCTTCTTTAATTGATCTGGTGATCGTTTTTTATATATATTTTTTTCTCCTAAAATCCCATCTATTAATCTTGTTTCATCCAGTTCGCCTTGACTTTGGTTACGCAACCATTCACGGTCACTCACGTGTCTATTCGTGACCAGAACACTCTTTAACTGACTCACATGTGCCTCTACCTTACTATAGAAGCGCAAGTACGCATTGAACTCAAATTTCTCCATTTTTATATCTTTTAACCGTTTTTCTAAGCTTTCTTTTGCCATTTTCATGGCTTCATTCTTAATTTTCTCGCTTACTGCTGCTTTGTCAATGTCGGATATTTGATGCACAGGATTCCCGCTATCTAAGCGATACGGACCTCCTCTACCACCGAGACCTGCGGTGTTGCTCCCACCACTCCCACCTGCCCAGGTATTCCCACCGACATGTGGTTTGTTGTTAGGATCAATTTTCCCGTGCTTTGGTGCACTATTAGCATCTGTCTTTGGTGAGGAGGTGAGACTAGTATCACCGGCTTGCCCGCTGGTACTGTACTTCTGTATGTCCCACTCTAACAACTCATTCAACTGCTCCTGACTGATATCAACACCTCGCTTCTTGAAGCGAGATAAAATATGGTTACGAATGGATGGAGTTAGCGAGTCAAAACTTACAACGTTCTCCAAGGCTGCACTCACGCTGTCCTGCGGATACGCTTGCAAGTGTTTGATGATCGAAACAGACTCTCGAGAGGAAAAAGGATAGTTGATTTTACCCTGCAGATAATCAGCCCGCAAATCACTGAATACAAGGGCGATGTTACTCACAAGCTGCTTGTCTACTGCAGGACCAAATGACGTGAGCAACTCGACTTCACTTTCAATATCCAGCTCGTTCATCACATATGGTAGAAAGGAATCACCGCACGTTTTGAAAAAGTCGTTGCCCTGAAATGGGTGGATCCCAGGATTTGCAAGCAAAATAAGACGGAAATCTGGGTGTTTAACAATAATATTCTCATCCGCACCGCGACCTGCAGCACCGGTAACTATCCGCCTTCCATCGCCCAAGTAGATATCTTGGTCCTCCGCAAGTGCCTTCAACACAAACACCACCTCGCTGGATGCTTTGTCCACCTCATCCACCACAAGAGTGCGTCCGTACTTCACCGCCTTCACTAGAGGGGAGTCCTCGAATATAATGCGCCCGTCTATCAAGGTCGGTAGCACCGTCAATGAGTGGATGCTACTATCGCGGTGCAGTTGCACGTATTCTTTCTCAATTTGCAGCAAGTACAACAATCGATCAATGATTTTATTCTTGCCAACTCCTTGATTACCGATGAGCAGGATCGGGTCCTTCTCAGGTCCTTCAAACGAGTGAGTCAACAGCTCCGTGATAAGCTTGGTATGGGTAGCATTGTCGTGGTACAATGGGAAAGGAACTTTCTCCGGATTCTTGCTTATACTTTGCCGCAATATCTTCTTGTCGCCAACTTGTAAGTACTTTCCATCTACACTTATCGAGGGATGAACAACAGCTTTGCTTGCTGCTGTACTCGTGTTGATAGGTTGTAATTTCACCTTTTTCAGCACTTCTTCGTACTTTTCCTTCAAGCTGTTGGGCAGGTACTGCACCATGAGCATGTCGTCTAGCTTCTTCCTGATGTACTGATGAAGGTCTTGCTCACTCACACCCGCACTTTTCTTACGCGCAATTAACTTTTCTAACGTATAAACTTGTTTTAACGAGAAATTGAAGGGTGAAGAGCGCTTGCTTTTGCCCCC
>JACCDO010361451.1_pt1 | contig 10092 bp, 12 predicted proteins | sample 7446101 | NCBI WGS metagenome assembly JACCDO01 (sample SAMN15323440, study PRJNA562643) | freshwater metagenome | isolation source: river surface water | place: USA:Blue River Watershed | collected 2017-08-16
CATAACGCGGCTACCAATGCCCCATACCACACCATATCTTTAGATATCTACGTATCTTTGGCTTCTTTTTTTTAAAAATATGGTGAAGCCTTGAAGGATTACGTAGGTTCCGCCGGTACAATTGGTGGTAACGATTCTGCCTATAGTCTTGTGATTATATCCTGAGCCAGCCAAGGAATCGGGGTATTTAAGACCTTGAAAATCAGTCGATATATTACATCACTTGATTGTTTCTACTTTATTATATTCCAAAAAGTAGGACCGGAAAATTATTAGCGAGCTGGGATGCGATGATCTAACTTGAGTCAAGTTGACATCCAAATTCCTTAGGGAGTGAGTGAGTGAGTGAGTGAGAGAATAACTCGGTAATTTCTTAATCTATCTATACATCGAATGGGTTGCTCATCGTCACATGATTGTATTGATGAAATAACAGTAGGGAACTCAATACGAGGAGGGAAAGATTCATCACCCCAACCGCCAGGTAATTATTAAATTATTATTTTTATTGACAGTGTATGTCTTTATCTTACATCACACTCGATAGGAGTTGTATGTGGTTATCTCAACAAAGAAGGAGCTATATATACAACTTGGCGGACGAGGTTTTTCGTCCTTGATCAAGGTATTATGATACTATTATTTGTAATACCTAAATCACTCACAATATGCTCATTATATTAAGGTAAATTAACTTGGTATTCCAAACAGGCAGCTCCCTATAGTATAACTGGTGAGGTAAATAATGATAAAATTACTGAATTTATTACATCACTAAATTCTGCATTTACTTACTTATATTATTTTAATATATTACCAATTGCAGAATGAAAAAGGAAGTTTAGTATTAAAAAACTATAAAGTTATGCATAAAATCACTAAATCAAAATATGTAAAACAGATAGTGTTGACTGCACCATCAACTGACCAACGTAGTCTTCTGATAGAATTCTTAGATCCGAGTAACGAGAACGTAACAAATAAGTGGGTTGAGGCACTACAGGCTAATATTAAGTACTTGAATGATCTAGAGGTACTCAAACACTCAATTACTTACTTATTTGTTAACTAATATTCTCACTCACTTGCTTATCTAGGAGTATAATAATAGCAACAAGAATATCAAGTAAGAAATCACAACAAGTCCCAGCTTTGTAAATCAGTTGTTGTTGTCAACTAATTTTATTATAATTGTAAATAAATAAATAAATGGTACTGCGCGCATACTATCGAAACAATAGCTCAGATTTTATCTACTACGTGGAAAAGTTTTGCAGCAGTTACCTGCAACATAAGAAGCATTGCCTAAGAGGAGAATTACTAACTTTATAAACATAAACATTCAAGTAATATAAATGAATATCATATACAAATGTAAATATTAGCGGTCTACTTTTCGTTATTGTACTTGGCAGCTGCAGGTGTGGTTTTGACAGCCAACGCATTCTTTACTTTGAAACTAGCTTGTAGATGCATGGTATTAGCCACACTCGCCGATAGCTTGCTACTGTCACTTCCAAATAACTGCTCGCGCTCCTCGAATAGTTCAAAAGCTTTGATAAACGAGCCACGCGTTCCTACAAGTAAGTAAATAAGTTAGAGAAACTAGGTATGGATAAGTAAGGAGGTAATAAGTACCTTGTTTGAACTGTTTCTTCCTCAACTTCCACTCTTCAAAGCTGATGGTTTCATTGATGTCATACACCGCATCATCATGCTGACTCTGCAAGCTTTGGTACTCTTCGTACAGTGACTGTTCATCATCCATCGCAGCATCAGTTGAGCTGTTATTAACAGTTGACTGCTGCAGTCGTAGTGCATCGTTCACCTTACTACTGCTTTGAAAGCTGGTTGCAGATGCGTAAATAGGATTTTCAACCACCGCCGAGACTAAGCTCTCGTTGCCGCCGTCGATAATATACTTGTGGTCTTCCTCTGTACTTGTGCCATAAATTGCGTCCATACTGATAGTAATAGTGTTTCTGTACGTGGATGTAGTCACCATTTTATTATCGCCATCATAACACAGCTCCGCAACCTTACCACTACCTACTTTACTGGCTATATACGCATCCTCGTGCATGACAGATGCTGCCGCAACCATCTCCGTAATGTTCCCATCGTTCCTAATCCAACCAGCGCGAATAGCCTCATCTCTACATAAGATCCGTGTGATGACAATATGACCACCTAGGAACTTAGATACTCTCGACTCGTAGTGTACACCACTCACCTGTCCCTCTTTTACTATTCTTTCACAGTATAAATTACCAATTTGTAATAATTTAAGTTTAAATAAAGATATACTGTAGTAAGTATTATCCTTGAAAGCCAATATAGCCAGTATTAATTGCAGAATTATTGAAAACATTTGAACACTTAAAGCAAAACGCAACAGGGTAAATAGCACATCCCGTCCATCACTGAACAAACATGCTAGTATAAGTGATACTCCCATAACTGCGATGATTTGTATAATAGCAACACGACCTGTATACAGGATGAAGTGAAGTGAGTGAGTAAGTAAGTAAGTAAGTGTAAGCAAGTGAGTGAGTGAATAAGCAAGTGAGTGAGTGAATAAATATAGTTTAATATGTAATGTGTACATACCTAATAGCAGCAATGCTCCCTGGTGACAATACGAAGTTGAAGTTGATTGAATACACGAGCAAGTGTACAATTTAACAACTAAGAATCCTATATAAAATATGTGAAAATAAATTTAGGTAGCAAAATGGTTTATTGTTATGTAACATACCTATTGAGATTGATGCCGGAGTAATAATAAACAAACATTGAGACAGAACAAATACTACTATATCCTTACATATCATCATTAATTTGGTCCCATGCGCACCTAACTGATGCCCATCTACATAGTAAAAACAAGAAAAAAAAGAGTGATTATTACAAACATATAGAAGCCAATCCTCCAAACGACCAGGTGGTATTACAATAGTAAGAAACTTGAAACCATTTGGATAAAGTAGTGGTTTACATCCTAATAAACATCGTTTTTCACATACGTAGGTAATATATCCGTTGGAGTAAAGAGAGTCGTTATCAGTCAAACAAAAATTAAACCACGTGTTATTCTTGGATATTTTCAAGGTTTTTAGACTCATTTTCTCTTGAATTTTTTGATTACTTATGTATAAATATTGAATTGCATCATCTGCAACGTTTTGATTTGTTGCAGAAAGAATACAATCTTGATAAAGAGCTGAGTGATAGGATGAGTCATATAGGGATTTCACAGTTTGTACACCGTATTTTGTTGAAGCAAATAAATATAAGAATACATAAATTGCGGTGAAATAGGCTATATAAGCACCTATGTAGTACTGCATCTTTGTTTTTACTACTTCGGTAGTTATTGTAGTTCCCAAGAGATTTGCACTAATAATATCTAAGACTGTTGGATGAGATGTAGGTTGACTGCTTGGTTGTGCACTTGGTTGACTACTTGGTGTTGAACTTGGTTGCGTGCTAGGTTGATTAGTCGGCTTGAAAGTTGGTTGCGATGAGGGCAGTGAAGATGGCATACTCGATGGTTGTGACGAGGGTTTATCAGTTGTAGGAACTCTAGTTGGTACTACAGTAGGTCTTACTGTTGGTGTAACTGTTGGCATCACGGAAGGGATTGTGCTATTATAGTAATAGAATTAGTGGTGAGGGCATGGTTACTTGGGTAAGTAAGAGTAAAATTGTACCTGGGGGTAACTGTAGAAGGAAATGCGGTTGGTATTGGTGTAGGTATTGTGTCCATTAATTTAACGGTCGCAAAACCATCACCAGAATGTGATCCTTGCACAATATAAATGTTTGAAAACAAAATTTTATCAATATACGACGATCCTCCTCCTCCTCCTCCATCTGAACCACTACCACCTCCACCATAATAACCACCACCGCCTCCACCTCCAGTCCAAGCAGCACCTGCACCACCATTACCTGCTGTTCCCGCGCCACCATAATTGGGATCCCGGTCTGATCCATTACAACCTGAACAATCTGTTCCACCAGTACCACCTGCATACTGGGTTCCTCCGTTACCAGCTGTATTACCACTTACACAATTTGTTCCATTTCCTCCATTGTAACCACCACCATTACCACCATTACCAGCAGCACCACCATCACCACCACCTTTTATATAATAAATTGAATTAAAGATTTAATAAAATGTAAATATATTAAAAATAAGTACTAACCTCCTCCTCCTCCAGCAACAAGAATTCTAGATGATACTAGTGACGATGTACTTAAATCTGTTGCACCTCCTCCCCCTCCAGTATAGTCTCCACCATTACTAGTGAGGATACTTGCTACTACTGACCAGGGCATATTGAATCAATTGCAACAATTTTGTTTGTACTACTTGCTGTTTCTGTAACCATTTGATAGAGATCATCTCTTCCCAGGTATAAAAGAACATCACACTCTAACCTTTTTTCTGCTACTCGTCCGAATCCTGTTGGAAATATGTCAATATACAGGGTCAAAATAATGAATATCACTGTAAATGCTGCTGCAATTATTGCTATATAGGGACTAGATGCAACAGATATTGCAGGTATCAGTAAGACAGGAGCAAAATAAATAACCAATTGGTCCAGTATGCATAAGGCAAGCATGGGATTTCTGGATAGATATTCTAATTTAGACTCTATATCAACAAGCCAGTACCCAAGATGGACATACACTCGCATTGATATATAAAGTATGAGAAAGGACATGGTAGTACACGCATATAGAAGAACGAAATAAATATATTTGCATGTTTTAATTCCACTTTCACCCAAATGTTCTATTGCCTCATCAGAATATTCCAAGTCCTGTGAAGCAAGTGGGAAGAAAAACCCAAGTAGCAGTGTTCCTACCACACCACTATTCAGTAGTAACTGCATAGATTTCTCTACTGTTTGTTCACTTCGAGTCATAAACTCATCATACTCAATTTTAGTTAGCCTACCATCACCGTTTGTATCAATCCGAGCTATATCATAGTGGTATGAAAGACCCTCATGACCTCCAATATATCTATCGGCTTTTCGTCCCGAATCTTTAGTAGAATATAATTTTGACCATTCTCCCAACAACTTCTTAGACTCTCCTACAATTCTGACAAAACGTCCATACTTTTTATCTGATGCATCAAGTATCTCACTTTCACCTTTGAAATCAGTCTTCTCAACTAAACAGTCAACCATAATCACAAACGAGTAATCAATATTCAACTTCCTTTTTTTCAATTTGTGAGGAACTGTGAAGGACCGGATACCTCTGATCAACTTTGGGTATATATAACCTGATCCTGGCTCCAATGACAGACGTATACTATCTTGATGATATCTTTCTTCTATCCTACCGGATCCAATAGAACCCGTAATCCTACAAAGACTCGTACATAATCAATGATGGTAGATTTCATTCTTTATTGAACTCAATGATTTACCAATATCTGATTATACACACTATTTTTTATACTAAGGACTTTGGCTACAGTTGATCAACTTGATTAAAATTGATTTGACTGCCGGTACCGCCGTGAAATTTCCATATACAGTTAGGTACTGTAGTACACTACAGTAACACACTGTGCTAAACATTGGTAGATATCATCACCCATTTGGCTGGAAACAGCTGTACAGCTTTAGTAGTTCCTAGGTATCATCACCAATTAGGTTGGAAACAGCTGTACAGCTTTAGTAGTTCCTAGGTATCATCACCAATTAGGTTGGAAACGACAAAATTTAATTGGCTCATATGTACGAGGTAGGTGCATCAGTTCGAGTATTTGACACTTCGAGGAAGTATTCTCGACGCTCTACTATTGCGTACTATAATGATGAGGCAAATACTTACGATTTAATAGACGAAGATAATGTAGAAGTAACAAGAATTCAATGCTTAGAATTATTTGAAGAAATGGTTAGTTGTGAACATGTTGGAATGCTAAAGGTTAGCCAATTATCAATATTTATAAATGCTCTCACATATTCACGCACTCGGCATCATTCACTTACTTATGTTATAGGATCAAGGAAACACATTATTTCAATTGAAAGATTATGAATCAGCAATTAAATACTACACACGAAGCTTGGATTGTATGCAAAAAAAGTATAATTCACCGTTAGAAATAGGTTCACGTGTGTTGGTGATACCTCAATCAACAGCTCAATCACTTAAAATGAGAGTTGGTATAGTCTCAGCAGATATTACGAATAAAGAAAAAATTGAAATTATGTATGATGATGAGGTTACTTATTTATATTCATACTTACTTGTTTATTCTTATTCACTTACTTACTTACTTACTCATCAGGGTACTGAAGACGAAGAAGTCTGTGATATCAAGAATATAATCCCAATTATCAATACCAAGGTGATGGTAGACAATGGGGATATTGGTTACCACATTCAATTGGCATTATACTCCAACATAGCCAAATGCTATTTAAGTCTGAAGAAATATGGCTGGTTGATACGTTACTCTACAATCCTTATCACACTTATTACTACTGATGAATGTGAAGCGGAAGGAGTTATTGATAAGAATGTACTCACTCACTTACTCACTTACTTACTTACTTACTTACTCACTTGTTAGACTGTAAAATGGTTAGTAAATGCATATTATTGCCGTATAAAGGCATTTATATCTACTGGTCTCGCCGCTATGGCATTGAAAGATGCTAGAAAATTACAAAAATATGATGAAGAAAAAGGTAATTCAATGATGAAGGAGGCAAGAAATGCAATGGAACGAAAGCAGAAAGAAAATAGAAAATTAGCGAAAGAAATTTCTAAATGGGTTGGGCAAGCAGTGCAACGAAGTAAAGTAGATGATGATAGTGATGATATTGCCATACCTACCGGTGACGACGACGAAGACGGGGATCAGGTAAGAGAGACGAGTGATGAGCGAGGTGTGGGGGCACAAGATAAAGATTGTATTCTGATGTAAATAGTATATAACAATGTACTTAGTTCCTCTTCATACTTCAACCTGCAGTGTCGGGGGGACTTCTGTATCGGGTAATACATTGCCGGTGTGGAAGTAGTCTTTTTTTTGTATTCTGAAAAGAACTGCGCGCACTATATGTTGCTTTCAACTTTCGACAATTATTTATTTCTAATAAAACTGTTTAAAAACAATGTCACCCCACCGGTACCTCGAAACCGGAACCAAGAAAAAGGAAAAAGGAAAAAGGAAAAAAGGAAAGAAGGAAGGTTCTACCTCTTATACATCGTGGTTTCCGAGTAATGGAGCAAATACAGAGTTTTACACTGAGTACTCTTGAATCAGGCGAAGAAATTCATACCGATATAGTGTTAACAGTGTATGCAAATAAGGTATTCCTTTCTTACATACAGAAATATTCATGAAAGAAGAACTCAATAATATTCATTGTTCTATAGATATTCGTGTTAGTAACACAACTACAAAAGGTTGGAACATTGATATCAAGTTGGTACGAACAGAAAGAGTCCTTTGAAGCGGGTTATACTTTCTATACTCAAGTAATCTTGGGAAAACGAGATGACCCATTATTAGAGGTTTATGCTCGTAATTTATGTGAAAATCTCTGTATAAACACTAGTAAAGATTTGTTGTTAGGTATTTGTTTAAAGGAAAACGGTCGTGATCCCGCTATATTTCGTGATATAATTGCAAAAGTAATAGAAATGAAGACTTGGTAAGAAGAATATTATATATATACTGTAAATTTGTATATTACAATAAGAAAGTTTCACGTTTAAATGGTACATTATACTGTGTAGTCAGCTTTTCACAATTATCCACTAACGACTTTGGTCCACATGCAAATACTAACGCAGCATCACTATTCTTATAACTCCTTGCTAATCCAATAATTTCATTCGCTATATCAGGTCGACTACCTTTACTTGTTACATATTTCTCCACTGAAAACACTATATTACCTACCAAAAACAAGTGAGTGAGTGAGTAAGTGAGTAAGTAAGTGAGTGAGTAAGTAAGTGAGTGAGTAACCATTATTCACAATATTATCACTTAGTATCATACTCCAACTGTCATCAAAAATATCATTAATTGCCTTGGATCGAGTGGGCCAAACAAGTCGAACTCGCTCAATATGCGCGTACTTCTTACTACCATCTCGCATGGCAAAATATAAGTGTCGAATACAGGAGTGTATTGGAGTAATCCCTATTCCACCGGCAATAAAGAGAACGGATTTACACGAGTCCAGATTAAGCGGGATTCCATATGGACCATCAATAATAAGAGAAGTACGAGCTAGATCTACTGAGGACAACCCGGCAAGTTGAGCTAGTTTGCCAGTCCATTGCTCTGATCCCATGTTTTTAATGTGATGAGTAGTGTTGACATCCTCAGGTGAAGACGAGATACTGAATGGATGCCATTCAAGGGTGGAGATACTGGGGATGTTGATGAAGTAGTACTGACCCATCTCATACGAAGCACTGAGTAAGTAAGTAAGTGAGTAAGTGATTGAGTAAGTAAGTGAGTGAGTGAATGAGTGAGTCCAACCTAGTAACATCACCTCTCTTCTCTCCGGTGAATACAGCAACAACCCCATTGTAAATAATATTATATATCGATAGTTGCTTGGTTGTATACTCAAGTTGCACAGCTTCTTCGTTACCAATAGTAGTAACATTCACTAGCTGTACTTGCATGCCTACTGCATTGCCAATTTTAATGATGTGATCAACCACCCACAGCACGAGCCCTCCAATGATGAAGTACCACGCCATCGTTGCATGCCACAGCACTACAATGAAAAATATCATGAAAAAGTGATGAGAGTAGTAGAATACTTCGTAATAATGCCTGCAGAAGGAAGTGAGTGAGTGAGTAAGTAAGTAAGTAAGTGAGTGAGTGAGTGAGTACCTTCGGATGAAGTATATTGATCCCAATCCCATAAAAACAATAAGGAAAACGAAAGTAATACTCATAAGGGGAATAGTGAAGTTGTCTTGGTGGTACTGCGAAGGTATGGCGATAATATTCTCAGGCCATATGTGGTTCAGGTCATACACCTTCCACCACAGTATCATATGAATGGAACAGACAAGAAAAAACAGTCCACCGATATACTTGTGGTACTGCACCATGGACTCGTAGCTCACTCCGAATAGCTCTGACCATACAGAATTCTTACTTACCGGAAGAATTAGTAAGCCCTAGTAAGTGAGTGAGTAAGTAAGTAAGTGAGTTTAGTAAGTGAGTGAGTACCATGCACACAGCAGCAACTTGTCCCATAGTACGAGCGGCTCTCTCTTCTTTGGTATACGCACTCTTCTTCGTGTCTTGCCACCCATGGTCATAATAGAAATAACAACATTCACCGAATAATAATCCCAATAATATCAACCCAAGCACTACCTCGCCGATACACAAGGAGAACGGGATAAGCTTATGCTTGGTATGAAAGAAAGTTCGTAACGGCTTGTAGAATTGGCAGATGAAGCTGGTTATTGCCACAATATAGATGGTCAAGTAGTACATCAAGATATCGGGCCACAATTTGAGGTAACCATTACTTCCACCTACAAGTGAATAAGAGTTGAGTGAGTAAGTGAGGAAGAGAGTGAGTAAGGTAGGGAGTAAGGACCTAGATCAAACGACCAGTAATAGCCAGTGACATGCTTGTCGGGTCTGGATGCTAAATTCGCCTGAATTGCTTTCGGTGTGAAATATGCCCACCAATCAGGTAACGCCATGCACGTGAACACTAACAACGGATAGAATACAAAGAATACAACGCCTAAGTGAGTGAGTGAGTAAGGAAGTAAGTAAGTGAGGAAGTAAGTGAGTATACCAGAATAAAATAACCGATTATTTTTGTGAACAATTTGATGTTTAAATATAGTTCCACCTGCTGCATTATCAGTTGATGCATACATAGAATTAACAGAAGGAAACTTGATAAGTTTCTCATCGTCTCTTCGACCACTTATAGACATATACCATAAGTAATGGTTGATTAAGATGACATAAGTGAGGAAGAACAGCAGTAACAAACCAAGAAAGAAATATATTAAACCAAGAAATGATGTTCCAGCAGAATTTGA
>JACCDO011077539.1_pt1 | contig 10092 bp, 7 predicted proteins | sample 7446101 | NCBI WGS metagenome assembly JACCDO01 (sample SAMN15323440, study PRJNA562643) | freshwater metagenome | isolation source: river surface water | place: USA:Blue River Watershed | collected 2017-08-16
AAAACGGTCTGGCGTAAGCAGGTAAATGAGGTCGCGCTGGGTGAGCCCGGGGGCCATCGTACGCGGTTTGCGTGCCTTGACGGGCCATTCAGCGCGGACTTTTCCTTTGGCCGTTCGGGCCACAACTGCCGCCGTCCCCGGCTTGCTGTCGGGCGCCAATTCCACGGTCACGTAGTGGTAGTTCGGATTCTTTGCCGGTTCATCCGACACAAGCGTCACGCCCGCTCCCTGAACATGGACCGTTGCGATCGGCGCATCAGAGGCAACCAAGAGCTCCACGCGGCTATAGGTGGTTCCTACCCACCAGTTTGGCGGGTCAATACGAAGGGTTTGGGCGGCGGCTGATCCGCACGCAACAAGGGCTAAAGCAAGAGTCCGAAGCATGGTTTAAAGGTAGGTAAAATGAAAAAGGCCCCCCAATTCGGAGGGCCCCTTCTTCAAACGCTTAAGCGAATTAGTGGCTAACCACAACGCGCTTCACGCTCTTCACGCCGTCAACGGCAACTTCTACGAAGTAGGTTCCGTTAGCTACGTTCAAGTCAGCCTTGATGGTGTTTACACCAGCCTCTACGGCACGGTCGAGAACCATAACTGATTGGCCGAGGAGGTTCATCACCTTCACGTTAGCGGTACCGGCGGCACGGGCGCTGAACGTAACGTTTACGTCACCAGCCGTGGGGTTCGGAGCTACTGTAAGTTCAGCGACTTCTACCTCGTCTGAAGACAGGGCAGGAGATGATCCGTCGCACTGGAAGCAACGGTCGTAGCAGAACAAGAAGGCGGCGTTGGCCGAAGGAATAACGAGGGTACGGTTGATGTTACCGCCGCCGTCGTCCACGCCACAGTTATCGGAAGCAATTGTAGTTCCGGCTGTGCCTTCGTTGGTTCCCCAGTCGTTGTTCACAAACTTGTAAAGTTGCGTAGCGCCAACAGCCGTTGACGGGTAGCTTACCGTGATCGACCAGATGTTGCTGCCTTCGTCGGTCATACCAGAGTACTGGTTTGAAGGAGACCAGTCTACCATGGCGTTCGTGCCGTTGGTAGCACCTTGAGCAGCGAAGTTGCCGCCGATGCGCATACCGTTAGCACCAAGCGTAGCACCGCCGGCGAGGTAGTCGGTGATGTCCACCTTGTAGGTCACAGTAACCTGAGCAAAAGCAGCACTAGCAACCAGGGCTGCAGCAAGAGTAAGGGTTTTTTTCATGGATGTTAAAATTGGTGTTGATTAATAGCCTGGGTTTTGCTCCAGGTTTGGGTTTGCGTTGAGGTCTGCTCCGGGCAAGGGGTATAGGTTGAAGTGGTCCGGTACGGCGATTCCAAATTGCTCTCCGCCCTTAAACTGCCAGAGGTAGCTCGACGTGGTAAATTTACCGAAGCGAATCAGGTCTTGGCGACGATGGCCTTCGGTGTAGAGTTCGCGGCTGCGCTCGTCAAGAATCTCGTCAAGCGTCAGCGAAGTCACGTTTTGGCTCGTACCGCCCACGGCGCGCTCGCGGACCAAATTGAAGTAGCCCACGCCAGTGGCTACGTTGCTTCCACTGCGCACGGCAGCTTCAGCGTACATCAGGTAAATGTCGGCCAAGCGGAAAATTGGGAAGTCAATGTCGACAAACGTCGCAGGCTCCACGCCGGCCGTGCTGTCGCGGTTGATGTTCTTCCACTTGGTGATTCCGATACCCTGAGTGAAGGTGCCGACATCCGTAATCGTGTCTTCCTGGCCATCCAGGTAGAGGTACTGGGCGCGTTTGTCGCCCGGAATGGTGAATTTGTTGGCCCAGTTGAACGTGCCGCGGTTGCCCTGCCAGCCCGAAGTGGTGCCAAAGTCTGCCTGGTTCATCGAACCGCCCAGGTGCGAGTGCACGAGGAACGTGGTGCCGCCGTAGTTGCGCGTGCGGTTGCCATCGAACGTCGCTACAAAAATCATCTCGGGTGACAAATGGTTGTCGGCCATAAAGTTGTAGCCGTAGGTCGGCTCAAGGCTATAGCCCGCATTGATGATGCTCTGGCAGTCCGCCATTACGTCAGACCACTTCGCCGTACCCGTGTAGACCTCGGCATTGAGGTTGAGTTTCGCGCGGAGCGCCCACAATGCGCCCTTGTCGGCACGACCGTAGTCGGCCGTGCGCGCGTCAGGCAGGGTGTTCTCAATGGCGTTCAGTTCCGACATCACCCAATCAAATAGATCGGCGCGCGCAATTTGTACAGGCGGCTCTGAACCCGGACGAACGCTTTCGTCGGCGAACGGCACGTTGCCAAACAGATCCAGCGCGTGGTAGTAGCTCAACGCACGCAGGTAGCGGGCTTCTGCATTCATGCGGCGGATGTCAGCCTTCTCGGCCTCGGTGAAGTTCTTGGTCGCGAGGTAGTCGTCGTTGGAATAGCGAATGAACTCATTGGCCAAGCTGATCTGGTAGTAGATGCGGTAGTACATGGCGCTGACAAACGGCGAGTTGTCGTTCCAGTCCATGGTGTTCAGCTCGGGAATAACCGGGTCGGCCCAACCACAAATTGACTCGTCGGTTGGAAGCTGCTGAAGGTTCCACATGACGCGGATGTACTGAGAGAAGCCCTCGTCGATGCCGCCGATATCGGGCATGCCCGCAGGGCCGTTGTTGCCCGAAATGGAGAGTCCGGCGTAAATCTTAGCCAGTACGTTGATGTAGTTTTCGGGCTTGGCGTACACCTGCTCTGCCGTCAAACCGTATTTCGGCTTGAGGTTCAGGTCGTCAGCACACGAAGCGGCCAGCAGCGATGCGCCGGCAACCAGAGCGAAAATTTTTGCAAACTTCATGAGGAGCTAAGCTTAAAGGGTTACGTTCAGTTGCAGGTTGAAGACGCGCGGACGCGGGAAAATCAAGTTGTCGATACCGCCGGCCAACTCGGGATCAAGACCAGAGTAGCGGGTGAATACCAAGGCATTTTGCACCGAGAAGTTGATCGACGCAGGGTACTTGTCTTTGCCAAGGTTGCCAAGGTCGTAGGCTAAGTAGAAGTTGTCAAGTCGGATGTAGTCTGCGCGCTCCACAAAGTAATCTGACATCAGCTGCTCCGTGGTGTTGAACATGAACTCCGTGTTCAAGAAGTCACGCGACATGTTGTTCAAGTGGGGGAATGAACCTCCCACCGAGAAGTAGTTTCCGTGGAGCGAATTGTTGTTGTTGTAGATGTAGTGGCCAAACTCGCCGCGCCAGGTCATGCCGCCGCTCCACTTTTTGTGGCGCCACGTCGTCGTAAAGCCAAGCGTGTGAATTGGTTCTGGCTGAGCATTCATGTACACTAGGTCGTCCGAGTTAATGATTCCGTCGCCGTTTTGGTCTACGTAGGTTTCGATATCGTCAATCTTGCCGTTGCCGTTTTCGTCTGCGCTCGCCGCAAAGCGGTCAAGCTTGCCGTTGCGCTCGATGATTTTACCGTTCTCGTCGTAGCGGTGCTGGTACGTGTAGAACGTAAACATCGGGTGGCCCACTTGGTGGATTTGAATCGTATTGCCCACGCCGCCGGCAATGCCGCCTACGCGGATGCCCTTAGAAGTTGAATCGGCCACGCGGCTCAACTTGTCGATGCGGTTGCGGTTGATCGCGCCGTTGATGCCAAACTCGAGGCTCGTGTTGGCGTTGTCGATCGCTACGAGGTTCAGGTTGAGTTCCGCTCCGCGGTTGGTCATTGCCCCCACGTTGGTAAGGACCAGGTTCGAGAAGTTGGTTCCTGCAGCCACCGGAATCACACCCAAGAGGTCGTAGGTGTACTTCTCGTAAAGGTCTAAGCTGGCATTTACGCGGTTCTTGAACATGCCGAAATCCAGACCGAAGTTGGTGGTTCGCGTCTTCTCCCACTCCAGGAAGTAGTCGTACGCGTCGGGACGAAGCACGTCGTAAAACGTGTTACCAAACTGGTACTGTGCCGTTCCCGTGCCGTAGGCGTAGTTGGCAATGTAGCCGTAGTCGTTGTAAATGTCCTGCTGGCCGGTTACCCCGATGCTGGCGCGAAGCTTGAGCGAAGAAACCTTGCCCTTGAGGGACTTGAAAAGGTCTTCTTCGAGGACGTTCCAACCCAAGGCTACCGACGGGAAGAGGCCCCAGCGGCTTTCGGGCGAGAAGCGGCTTGAACCGTCTGAGCGCAACGTGGCGGTAATAAGGTACTTACCAAGGATGTTCACGTTGCTGCGACCGTAAAACGACATAAGCGCATTATCTACATCGTACGGGAATGGGTTGGCCGGGGCCAGCGTGTCGCCGTTGTAGCGAAGGTTAGGAAGGTTTTCGGCATACGAACGCCACTTTTGGAAGGAGTAACCCCCGGTCCAATCCGTCTTCACTTTTCCGGCGGCGAGGTCCTTCTTGTAGTTAAAGTAGGTCTCGATCAGCTGGTTGCTTCGGGTGTTGTAGTAGCGGTTGTTCTCGCCGCCGTTGACAAAATTCATTGCCGCGTAGTCCGGCACCACTACGGTGCCTTTGTTGGCGCCAAAGTCTCCGCCCACGTTGACATACAGGTGAAGATCAGTCTCGCTCAACGGCTTGTAGTCAAACAGCACGTTGCCGATAAAGCGGTCGTTGGTTCCGCGGTCGTCGCGAAGGTTGAGCAAGCCCACTGGGTTGCGCGGAGAAAGGTTGCTCAACGCACCCGTCGGCAGCGCCCACTCAAAGTAGCCGCCGTACTTGGACGTGTCGCCTGATAGCACTTCGCGGGTCGGGTCAAACCAAACAGCGGAGCCGATCGCTCCCTGGTTCGCGTAGCGGTTGTAGGCACGGTAGGCCTTGGCGCTCACGTTGGCGGTCAGGTTGCGCGCCAGCTTCGGCGAAGCGTTGAGCGTCATGCTGTAGCGGTCCAGCGACGACGTCTTGAGCACGCCGGTCTCGGAGTAGTAGCCAATACCAAGGCGGTACGGAACTTTTTTCAAACCGCCAGAAAGCGCCACGTTGATGTCTTGGGCCATGCCGCGCTGGTAAATTTCGTCCTGCCAGTTGGTGTTGGTGGGGAGTGAGTCGCTGGCAATCAGCACGTCGCCTGTTCCGCCAACTTGGTAGTAGCCCTTCGCCGCAGCCAAGCGCTTGCGCTGGGCATTCGTGCCGAAATCGTTTACTGCGTTTACAAACTCTTCCGTTGACAGCACGTCCATGCGGTTGCGGGTGTTCCGCACAGAAGAGACTGCGCTCAGTTCAACCTTTAAAGGAGTGTCTTGCGCACCCTTCTTTGTGGTAATTAGGATTACCCCGTTGGCTGCACGCGAACCGTAGATAGCCGTTGCCGAGGCGTCCTTGAGGACCGTGAAGCTTTCAATGTCATTGGGGTTAATCAACCCAAGGCCCTCCGAAGGCAATCCGTCGATGACGATGAGCGGGTCGTTGCTCGCGTTGATGGAGGAGCCGCCGCGAATGCGAATGCGCGCACCGTCACCAGGGCGTCCTGAGCCCGACGTGATGCGCACCCCTGGCGTTTTGCCCACGATGAGCTGCGTTGGGCTGGCAAACGCGCCCTTTTGGAACGTTTTTGATTTCACGCTGACGAGCGAACCGGTGAGGTCGCGCGCCGTGGTGGTACCGTAGCCCACAATCACCACTTCGTCAAGCTGTTCTTGAGACTCTGCTAACGTGAAATTCACCGAAACGGAACCAGCTACTTGGACCGACTTGGTTTGGCTTACATAGCCCATTAAACTAGCGGTAAGGTTCGCAGCCTTGGTCGCAACTTGAAAACTGTAGCGGCCATTGGCGTCGGCCACCGTGGTGCTGCCTGATGCGGATTCCTTGACCACCGCCGAGGGAAGCGGGTTCCCTTCTGCGTCTCGAACAAATCCTGAAACTTGGCCCTGTGCCCAAGCAGATGCGGAGCCCAGCACAAGTGCCAAAGCCACCCAAATCGTACGCGTTTTCATCATGAGAGTTAACGTTAGGTTGACGCAATGTACAAAACAAACATATATAGTGTACACAATACACCGTGTTGGTCGGGCACAAAAAAAGCCCGGCTAGGCCGAGCTTTAGGTACAATCTGTGACTGCTTATTGGCAGTATTCGTCGAAGGCCGCGGCGAGGTTTGTCGCGAGGGCTTCAGCGCTGCGTCCTTCAATGTGGTGGCGCTCCACCATGTGCACCAATTCGCCGTCTTTGAACAGCGCTACCGACGGAGATGACGGAGGAAACGGCAGCATCAGCCCACGGGCCATGTCGACGGCAGCTTTATCGTTGCCCGCAAAAGCGGTAACGGCACGGGTAGGCTTGGCGCCGGGGCTGGCCAAAGCTTGGCGCACTCCAGGGCGGCACGACCCCGCCGCGCATCCACACACCGAGTTGATCACCACGAGCGTGGTGCCTTCGCTTTGAATGGCTGTTTTCATGGCGTCCGCGTCGCGGAGCTCGTCAAATCCAGCTTGGGTCAGTTCGGCGCGCATCGGCGCAATGAGGTCTTCGGGATACATCGTAATGTGTGCTTCGATTTTCTGGTTGTTGGCGTGGCACGGTGAACCGAAGTTCGCCGGGCTGGCAAATTGGTTGTACAAAAATACGGCCAGATTTTTGCGTGAAGTGAACGAATTTCACCCCGTCGTGTTGGCATGGTATCTATGAAGCGCTCCTTATTTCTTGGCCTCGCATGCTGGGTACTACTGCCCGCCGCTGCACTCGCCCAAAATCCGACCGAAATCCTCAGTAGGGCCGAAAAATCCGCCATCGGAACCTCGAGCTACAGCGAGCTGGCGATGACCGCAAAGCGTGCGCGCTACACCCGCGAACTCGAGCTGAAGTCGTGGACCCATACCAACAAGTACGCGCTCATCGTCGTCACGGGGCCGGAACGCGACCGTGGCACGCGCTACTTGCGGGCCGACAAGCAGATGTACAGTTTTGTTCCGCGCACCGGCAAAGTGGTCAAGCTGCCCCAAAGCATGCTGATGGCGGGCGGATTCATGGGAACCGACGCGTCAATGGACAACCTACTCGGCCAAGCGTCGCTCGCGAAGGATTTCACGCACCAGTACCTCGGAACCGAAACCGTCAACGGCCTGCCCTGCCACAAAATTAAGTGTACGCCCAAAGCCGGGGTACCGGTGGCCGCCGACGCCGTGACCGCTTGGATCCACACGGGCGACAAGGGCTGGGTGCGCCTCAGCTTTCAAAGCACGCGCAACGGTGAACTTCAGCGCATGGACGTCCTAGAATTTGGCCGAATGGACGGCGTGCAAATGCCGGTCAAGCTTCAGTTCAGCACCCAAGGCGGCAAGCAAACGACGCTTATGACAGTAAAAACCTGGAGGAAGCAGCCCCAGTTGACGCCCGCCTGGTTCACGCCCGAGCGCCTCGAACAAACGCAGCCGTGAACGGAGTCCGACTTGCACTGCGCCTCGCCTGGCGCAACCTCGGCCGCAACCGCCGGAGGTCGCTGATTACGGGCGCAGCCATTGCGTTTGCGTTGTTTTTTGCGGTGATTCTTCGGTCGCTGCAGCTCGGCGTGTACAACCATATGGTCGCCACGGTGGTGGGCAGCATGAGCGGCTACGTGCAGGTCAGCGACACCGCCTACTGGCCCAGCCAGAACCTCGATTTTGCCCTATTTGAAGACCCCGAGTGGCTGGACGGCCTGAGGGCCAACCCCGAGGTGGCGAGTGCCTATCCCCGGCTACAGGGATTTGCGCTGCTTAGCGCCGGCGAGCGCAGCGGGGTGGCGCAGTGGATTGGGGTGAGCCCCGAAGAGGCGGCGGCGCCCCCATGGCAGGCCCGGTTGGCCAGCGGTTCGTGGAACGCAGCGCCCGGATCGGTATGGCTCGGCAAGCGCCTGGCCGACCAGCTCCATGTAGGCGTCGGCGACAGCGTCGTCGCGTTGGGCCAGGGCTACCAGGGCAGTATGGCCGGCGCATCCTGGATCGTGGCCGGCACGCTCAACCTCGGCAATCCCGAACTTGAAAAGCGCAGCGCTGTCGTGGAACTGACCGAGGCTCAAGCTTTTGCGGGAGCTTACGGTATGTGGAGCTATGTGCAGGTCACGCCCCAACGCGTGGAGCTCAGCGCCGACCCCACCACCGAATTAGCCGCCAAGCACCCCTTAGCCGGCGCCCATTTTTTGGGCTGGCAAACCCGCATGCCCGAACTGATTCAAGCGATTCAGGCCGATTCCACCGGTGGCCGCGTGATTCTGTTCATCCTGTACGTCGTCATCGGGTTTGGCCTGCTCGGAACCATGATCATGCTCGCCAACGAGCGGCAGCGCGAATTCGCCATGCAGCTCGCTATGGGCATGGGGCGCGGAATGCTCGCCGGAACCGTCTTTATCGAAGTGCTGCTGCTGAGCGCCGGTGGCGCGGTGGCGGGCGGAATCTTGGGCCGCATCGCCGTACTGATCCTCGACCGCTACCCGCTGCGCCTGCAGGGCGAAGTGGCTGCCGCCATGGAACAGCAGGGCTGGGAGCCCATCCTTCCCCCTAGCCTCGACCCGTGGATCACGTTGACCCACGCGGGGGTGATCGTGCTGATCGCGCTGGCCGCGGCCGCATGGCCGCTCCGCACCGTATTTAAAACCAGCCCCGTACACCGATGAACCTCTTGATTCAAATGGCCTGGCGCAACATCTGGCGCAGCCCCTGGCGCAGCGGCGTGGTCATCGGCGCAATGGCCCTCGGCGTTTGGGCCGGAATTTTTATGATGGGCATGGCCCAGGGCGTGAACCGGGCGCGCACCGCGGCGGCCCTCGACGACTACGTGGGCCACGGGCAAATCTGCGACTCGGCCTTTTTGGAAAACCAAGAGGTACAGGCCCTGGTGGCCGACCCTGAGCGCTGGACCGCCGCACTTGAGGCAGACCCTCGCGTGGAATCCTGGTCAGCTCGCGCCGTGGTGACTGCCGTACTTCAGGCCGGCGCCGCCTCGTCGCCCGTCCAGGTTTTGGCGGTAGATCCCGTCCGCGAATCGGCCGTATTCCGCGCGCCCCGCACGCTGGTCGAGGGGCAATTCAACACCGATGGGCTGACGCTAGGTGAAAAGCTCGCCGGCCAACTCGGCGTGGGCGTGGGCGACCGGGTGGTACTGACGTTTCAAGACGTTCGGGGCGACGTGCACAGCAGCCTATTCTTGGTTTCGGGCGTGTACGACGGCGTCAGCAACCTGGTCGAAGGCGTGCAGGTCTACGCCCCCCTCGCGGTGCTGGCCCCCGAGGTTTTGGGCGACACGGCTGGGGCGGTCACGACCGCTATTGCGCACCAAATCCACTTTCGGGTGCGCGAGCTCGATTCGCTCGACGCAGTAGTCGCCGACCTGAAGTCGGGCGTGAGACAAGGTTCCGCCCTAGTGCGCAACTGGCGCGAAATCAGCCCGGACCTGGGCTACGCCGACGAGGTGCTGGCGCAGTCGCTGCTGCTGTTTATGGCGGTGATTTTGTTTGCCATGGCCTTCGGAATCCTGAACACGATGCTCATGGCCATCCTGGAACGCACCCGCGAACTGGGCATGCTGATGGCCGTGGGAATGACGCGCCGCAAGGTGTTTCGCCTGGTCGTGTGGGAAACGCTGTTGCTCAGCTTTGCCGGAATGCCCGTGGGGCTGCTGCTCGGCCACCTGACGATTGCGGTGACGTCGCGCACTGGAATCACGCTCGAAGGCTACGATAAAGGCCTCGAGGAGTTTGGCCTTCAATCGACCATTTACCCGGTTTCGGTACCGGAATACTACCTGCCCATCGCCCTTCTGGTGGCGCTGCTTGGCCTGCTTTCGGCGCTGTACCCGGCGCGCAAAGCCCTGAAATTGAATCCTATTGAAAGTATGCGCGTGCTATGAATGCTTCGTCTCAACCCCTATTGCGCGTCGACGGCGTCGTGAAAACCTACGAATCCACTGCGGGCCCGGTGCACGCGGTGCAGGACGTGTCCTTTGAATTGCAGCGCGGAGCCTTCGCGGCGCTCGTGGGCCCCTCGGGCTGCGGAAAAACCACGCTGCTCAACGCCATTGGCGGACTGGACCGCGTGACGTCTGGCCGTATTTGGATCGACGGTACCGAAGTGACAGCCCTCAGCGACCGCGAAACCATCGAATTCCGACTGCGCCGCATCGGTTTTGTGTTCCAGGCCTACAACCTGGTTCCCGTGCTCAATGCCTGGGAAAACGTGGCCTT
>JACCDO011976060.1_pt1 | contig 10091 bp, 8 predicted proteins | sample 7446101 | NCBI WGS metagenome assembly JACCDO01 (sample SAMN15323440, study PRJNA562643) | freshwater metagenome | isolation source: river surface water | place: USA:Blue River Watershed | collected 2017-08-16
CTGTGGGTTTAGGTGGTTCTGTGGGTTTAGGTGGTTCTGTGGGTTTAGGTGGTTCTATGATTTCTTCGATCTCTCTAATCACTTCAAAAACCAAGGGTTTATTAGGCAATGTAGATCGAACCAACCAATACAAATCAAAGACATGATTGATTTTTTGATCATTCACACTCACAATAAAATCATCTTCTTTGAGTTTTTGAAATGCAGGACTATTTTCAATCACTAATTTGACTCTGACTTTTGGGATTTCAAAAGGAGGATTTTGGGTTTTATTGAATTCTTCAAGATCACTGATCTTTTTTAAGCTCATCGCCCTAAATTCTACACCGATATATCCCCTACGATAGCTCTTGTTTTTCACCAATTGATCTACGATATAATTCAATCTACTCATAGGAATAGAATAAGCAATCCCAGAAGTTTTGGCGTTAATTGCTGTATTCATACCAAGTATTCTCCCGTGGATATCAAACAAAGGCCCACCAGAATTACCAGGATGTAGATTGATATCGGATTGTATTAACCCAGGGTATTCTTTTTCCCAACTTTCCACTTCATTTTGATCTACTGCACTGACAATGCCAACTGAAATTGCATGGTCATTCATCCCTAAAGGACTACCAATAGCTCCTACCCATTGCCCAGGTTGAGGTTGTTCTATGGAAAACAAGGCTTCGTTATTGGGTTTGATTTGTACTTCTTCATTTTTAGGGATTAATACTGCGATATCAAATGAAGCATCAGCAGCAATCACTTGCATATCGATAATACCTATAGGATTGATATAGGCTTTGATCTCTTCGGATTTTTTAATGATATGTTCATTGGTAACAATCAACATATTTTCTTTATCCCAGATGATACCCATACCATTATTTTTGACCTTAAATATTCCATTATCCATCACACCCGTGCCTATTCTCACGACGAAGGGAACTACTTTTTGGAATGCAGAACTAAAGTCGAAATATGGGATATTTTGATCTAATTTGATAGGTGTTGTGTTCTTTTGGGTATCATATTCTGGATTGATTGATACTTGTTCTTGGGGTTTGGGAGGTTCTTGGGTTTTGGGAGGTTCTTGGGTTTTGGGAGGTTCTTGGGGTTTGGGAGGTTCTTGGGGTTTGGGAGGTTCTTGGGGTTTGGGTTTCTCTTGAGGTTTATCCAAAACATCATCTTGTTTCTTTGGTTCTTGTGCTTGAAGAGAAGGTAAAACGAACATCAAAACAAGGATGAGAAAAAATTTAATCATTTAAAAATATCCACTTATTTCTTTAATTTAATAAAATTCATTTTTAATTCTTTAATGGAACTTTCCAACAAGATCACTTCATCTTGGCTCAAATTTCCCTTAGTTTTAATCAATAATACCTGTAAAGTATCGATAATATGAGCAGCCACTTCTAAATTAGGTTCTTGAGATTCTCCTTCAATGAGTCCCATTTCCATTAAAGCTGTTTCTTTGAGAGAAAGAATGTGACTTAAAAAAACCACATCATCTGATGCTGTTGTATGATGTTGAGACATATTTTGCTCCACTTTGATTGTATAAAATGATGCTATCATGTTAATATGATCATTTTAAAATTGCAAATCCTATCTTTTTAGGATCAAATCTCTTCTTCTAAAGGATTGATTTCGCCAACTTCCACTTGACTCTCATCTTCTACAGCTTTGATTTCAGTGAATTGCATTGCACCAAGTGCTTCTTTGGGCAAGAGTAGTGCGCTTTTATCGATGAGATCATCTAGTTTTTTTAATAGAATTTTGATTGAAATTGTACCTTTATAACTCAATAAAGATGAATGTAAATGATCTTCCAACAATGCTTCATTGACCCTAAGTCTTTCACTATATGCAAAAATGATCTTTTCACTTAAACCCGCATTTACCATATCTATTCTTTTAAAAATCGCTTCCCGACTCCAATATCCCATGAGCTCCATATACACTTTTTCCCCAGTTTCATCGTGGCTAAACACGAGATCAGGGACACAAATGCCGATATTAGGGATATTAAAAATCTTATGTGCTCTTCTGACTTTCCAAGGGGCTGAAAGCTTCTTAAATTGATTGACAACATGTGTACCTTCTTCAGGAAGCATGGGGTCACTTTGATCCCATGATTCAGCTTCACCTGAAAGAAAGAAATCTAATTCATCTTTTTCTTTGCCCCATAGTACCTTGGCATTGAGCTTCCATTTTTGACAAATCCTCAAGGCTGGTAAGAGTAGTGCTAATTGCATACCATATTTGGTCACTGATTTAAAGAGATGATGGGGACCACTGATTTTGACTTCATATCCACCTTGATAGATACCTTCCTTGATTTCTGTCAATTCGTAAAGCAATCTATGGAATTTAAGCTGCCTAAAAAAATATCGATATTTGCTCATATCATCGCATTTGAGTGATACAATCAATTCCGATGCTTTTAATAAGATCGCTTGTTCTTGGGAACTTTGATAGAGTTTCACCAATTGTTGTGCAGTCAGTGTATTAAACTTCATTAATCTCTGAGCATCTTTTAAATCCCCAAATAAACATTCATCTATTCTAAAAACATCGATATTAAGTTGACTGGCAGCTTCTAACAATACGGCATTACGATCAAATTGCTCATTTTGATGTAATCTCTGTCGATGTTCAGCGGATATTTTAAAAATACATGCTCTAATTTCCACGGGATCAACATCTGTAGGTGCTGAGAATTCACTGCGATCATTGAGAAGCTTTAATATCCCTTCGCTGGGTTTTTGGAGATAAGCTGGGACATATACAGTCTTACAATTTTCTTCCAATTCATCTCTTCGCACATAGAGAGAACTTTCAAAAAAGAGGATGTAGCTAGAAGCGATATCTAGTAATTGTACTTCAGCGCCTGGGGTTAAAGGCACAATCTCTAGTGTTCTATTTTTTCGTCTTGCTCTTACATAATCAACGGTAAGCATTATGTTCTCTCCTTCTTGCACTGGTATAAGCTTCAGATGTATCCGCTGAAATCAATTCATATAAGATCGCTTTTTTATCTTGACTCCCCCTACGCAAAATACGCCCTAATCTTTGCACATGTTCTCTCACTGACCCAGACCCTGAAATCACAATCGCGATATTTGCATCTGGGACATCTACCCCTTCATTTAAGACTTTAGATGTGGCAATGGCTCTATAAACACCTTGGGCAAATAGCTCTAGGATTTGTATGCGTTCTGCATTTTTGGTTTGATGCGTAATCACTGGAATGAGGAATTTTTGGGCGACTTCGTATGCTGTGGCATTATCTTGGGTGAAGAGCAGAATTTTATCTTTATGATGCAGTTCTAGGAGTTGTCCTACATAATTGATTTTGCTAGGTGATGCCAAAGCCAATTTTTTTTGTGAGAGATAGGCCTTCATCGCATTTCGCCCTTGATCACTTCTTGCACTCTTGGCAATAAAATCAGTCCACCCCGTAGGAGAATTAAATCTAATCCCTTGGCTAATAATAAAATCCCTATAGATCTTTCTTTGATCTTCATAGGATTTCTTCTCATCCATCGAGAGTTCCACAGCGATTTGTCGGGTTTCATATTGGGATAGATAATCCCCAGCCAGTTCAAGCACATCTCTTCGATACACAATGGGACCGATCAAATGAGATAAATCTTCATGTCTACCATCTGTTCTTTCAGGTGTAGCGCTTAACCCAAGTCTATAAGGCGCAAGACTAGATAATGCGATTAAACTATATGAATCTGTGGGAAGATGATGACATTCATCAAAAATAATCAAACCAAATTTATTGCCAATTTGATCCATGTGAATGGCTGCAGAATCATAAGTAATCACAGTAAGCACTTGTAGATCTCTTTCACCCCCACCAATGGTACCTACAGGGTGATGAAAAGACATTTTTAATACTTTATGCCACTGTCTTACCAAATCCAAAGTAGGTACAACCACAATTGCACTTCTTGCAACTGCTTCAATTGCCAATAAAGCCACAAATGTTTTACCTGCCCCTGTAGGCAAAACCACCACACCTTGTCTTTTCTTTAACCAAGCTTGTATGGCTTCCGCTTGAAAAGGCCTAGGGGGTTGTCTGGCGATTAACCCACCTTCAAGAATCTCATATTGCCTTGCTTGATCTTCATAAGGAATTTTTGCTTTGACCAGATTCATAATCAGTTCAGAATAAGAACTGGCAGGTAAACGATAGGAAGCCGTTCGCTCATCCCATTTGGCACTTGCTGGTAAAAGCTGAGTATCATCTACCCCTTGTAATTCTAGTGTTCCATATTTAAAAAAGATTTGAAACATATTCCCCCTCAGAAATTTGAGTCTTGATCAAGGAAATGATCTTTATTTGATTTTCTTGATTTCTTGTGTTAATTGTGCAAACGGATTTCAATAACAATATAGGTGATTTCTCTAAAATGCGTAACATTTATTATTCCTTAGCTGTCGCTATTATTGTCATGTTTTTACCCACTTTCTTGGGTATTAGCTTTGTATGGACTTTTTTACCTGGTCTCATCGCTGGCGTGGCTACATTTTGGTTTACATCTAAGTATTTCTCTAAAAAAATTGAAGCACTGATGCAACAAGCTGCTCAAGAAGTACAAGGACTGCAACCACTGCAAATTCAAGCATCTCAAGGTAGGCTTTCTATCGAACAATACCGTATGATTGCAGAAAACAAAATTAACCAGGCCGTAGAACACTTCAAGAGTGCTTTAACTTTCTCAAAATGGCAATATGGCTTAGATATTTCTATTAATTCTCAAATTGGTATGTTGATTTATTCCTTTCAAGCTTCATTACCCAAGAATGGGGATATTATGAAAGCTTTTGAATACTTGGAAAAAAGCCTTGTGAAAGGGGCTCAAGCCAAAATCTTTGCACAACTTTGGCACTCTTGGCTTAGATTGGCGATTTGTTATTTTAAAATCAAGCAAGATCTCAAGAAAACCGAAGAAATCATGGAAATTGTGGTTGATAATAACCCCAAAGAAGGTTTTGCTTGGAATATGTATGCTTGGTTTTTTTGGAAAGCCAAAAAACAAGAAGAAGCTTTGGTGGTTTTAGCCAAAGGTGTTGCCCAATCTACAGATCCTATCCTCAAGAAAAATTGGAATGCTGTTCAAAATAATCTCCCCATGGATATGACTGAATATGGTGAAAGTTGGTATGCTTTAGGATTAGAAAAACCCAAACAACAAGTCGTTCAACAATCATCTCCTTTATTCTCTAACCCCAAAATTCTCGCTAAAGGCTCTAGAAGATAAATGCAAATTGGCCCATACCAATTGATCAAAAGAATCGCTGTTGGTGGTATGGGAGAAGTGTTTTTGGCTCAACAAGTAGGCTTACATTTTAATCGAAAAGTAGCCATCAAAAGAATATTACCTCAATTTTCAGATGATCGTCGTTTGGTCAATCGCTTTATCGATGAAGCGAGAATTATGACCCAATTACATCATGGTAATATCTTACCTGTATATGAATTAAACCAAGATGAAAATGGACTCTATTTGGTCATGCCTTATCTACCCAGTATAGATTTAAGGTCTTTACATCGTAAACAGCAACAAGAACAAAAGAAAATCCCCTTACCCTATCTCCTATGGATTCTCGCACAAATCTGTGATGGTTTAGATTATGTGCATCATAAAGAAGATGAACAAGGACAAGCATTACACTTGATTCATCGGGATATTAGCCCTTCTAATATTCTGATTGGTAGCGAAGGTGAAGTCAAAATTATCGATTTTGGCATCGCCAAAGCCTATGGGAATATTCACCAAAGCCAATCTGGGATTTTACAAGGTAAATTGATTTATATGAGTCCAGAGCAAGCAAATGGCCTAGAACTCAATGCACAAAGCGATATTTTTTCATTGGGATTAGTGGCGTATGAACTTTTGAGTGGCATACGCCCTTATGAAGCGACAAATGATGCCCAAAGCCTAAAAAAAGCCCAAAAAGCGGAATTCACACCAATTAAACAAGTGGTACCAGATTTGCCTTTAGAAGTAGCGATTTTGATTCAAAAAGCTTTGGAAGTGGATTTAAGCCAAAGGTGGCAAAGCGCTGGGGCATTTGCAGATGCGCTCCGAAGATATTTGTTGAAACAAGAAGAAAAACTAAGTGCCCAAGAAATCAAGAGATTTATTTCACCTTATCTCGATACTCAAATCAATCAAGATCAACCCATTCATCTTGAACCCCTTCTTAAACTTGAAGCAAGTAGAGCAAATATCACACCGACCTATGATTATGATCAAGTTGAGGTCAAAGAGAAGCAAACTCAAAATCATCAATCTCATCCATCAGGAACACCCATAGATCGTGCATCTTTAGAAATCGCATTACCGATCTTAAAGAAAATGCGTTATCAATTTTACTTTATGATCTTTGCCTTTTTAATCATTCTTGCTTTTCTCGGTTATCTCTTTGTTCAAACAGATGAACATGAAGCCCCAATCATCAATAAAATAGAGCCAACAATCATTACGCCCACCAAATATAAGCTTACTCTCATTGCTTTGGATGAAAAAAATCAAAAAATCAATGAAATTTTATGGACAGTAAATGAAAAACCTTGGGATGAAGATCAAGCATTTGAAGCAAAACAAGATATTAAAATCTGTGCCAATGCTTCTGATCCTAGATATGAAGATCAATGCCAGTGGATTACTGTTGATCGAGATGTTTTTAGGATCATCCTCAAAGAAATCAATATCGTTCAACCCCTTCCCAAAAATCTCCCAAAACCCGAGAAGATCACTAAACCCATCAAGATCACTCAAGATAAACCCCAAGATAAACCCCAAGATAAACCCCAAGATAAACCCCAAGAGATCACCCAAAAATTAACCATTCGTGCATTACCCAGTGCAGCCAAGATCTTATTAAATCAGACTGAAATCCCCAATCCAACCAAAGATAGAGAAGTGTCTTATGGGAAATATACGATCAAAGCATATTTGATACATCAACAAAAGAGCATTGAAAAAACAATTGAGATACAAATCGATCAAAATACCACAAAAAACACAATGATTATAGATTTGACTGATCAATTAAACCAAATACAGTAGACTAAAACACCCATCATCATTTCAGAGAAAAGATAAATGCGATTACACCTATACTTGATCTTATTAGCACTCATCTCATTGAATTATTCCTGTGGTGCTTCTTATGTACCAGCATCATCCCCAGTCTATCAGAATGAATCAGTTGCCATATCATCCCCATCCAAAGTATATATGCAACAAGAATCCATGCCCATGATGAGTCCACCGCCAAGTGCCCAATACCAACAAAAAATACCATCTCAAGAGTATCAAAATACCAAGAATATCAATGTAGTTGAAGTCAAAGCATCGACTAAAGTCATTTATCAAGGTTTAATTACCCTTAGAGTGAAGCAATTAAGGGAAACACTTGATGTGGCAGTGAAAAAAATAGAAGCGCATGGTGGTTTTGTGGAAAGCATGGGTTCAAGGTCTGTGATTTTAAGAATCCCTGTTGCTCATTTTGATCAGAGTTTCCACGAATTGCTTTCCTTGGGTTTAGTGGTTCAAAAATCCATAGATGCCATTGATATTTCAGCGCAATATTCGGATTTAGAAGCACATCTACAACTCTCTAAAGACTCCAGAGAAAGATTGATTAAACTTCTAGAAAATACCACAGCAATGGATCAGAGATTAGCGATTTTGGGGGAAATCAAAAGATTAACAGATGAAATTGAACAAATGACAGCCAGTTTGGAAGCATTTAAGCACCATCTCTCTTATTCAACCATTACTTTAAATCTCATTCCCTATTTTGAAGGCAAAGCCATAGAACATAGATCTCCTTTTGCTTGGGTCAAAGGTTTACAACCAGCGATCAAGAGCTTGGATAGCGATCAAGATGATTTTCAGATTGTTTTGCCCAAACAATTTGTGAAGTTTGAAAAGAAAAAAGAATTTGAAGCGATTTCTGCCAAAGGTGGGATTTTTAGATTATCTCGTATCGATCATCGTCCCATTGGGAATTTATCATTTTGGGTGAAAGCCATAGAATATGAATTTTTGGGACGTGGCGATAAGATCAATCAACAAATCAAGCTAGAAAACCATTTAAAACAACCCATTCATTTGAGCTTATATGAAAGTTCAGAACTCAATCCCTATTATTTCGCTTGTGGTATCTTATTAAAAGGCGAAGATTTAGTGATCATTGAGCTGTATTTCCCCAATAAAGAAGCAAAAGACAATCACTTCGCAGATGTGCTTGATTCGCTTAAAACTTTAGTATTGAAGTAGAGGTTTGATATGAGAATCATGATCATTAGCAGTTTATTTCTCTGTTTATTCGCTTGTTTATCCAGTGTTTTTGCACAAAATACCCCAACCCAAGCCAATCAAAATAACATGCGCCTAGAAACTTTAAAAACCACAATTGTGATTAAAGTTTTGGATTTAGAAGGAAGTGTAGAGAAAATTAGAGCCAGATTAGATCACTATCAAGCTTTCCCTAAACTTATACATGATCAAAAAATGGTACTTAGGATGCCAAGTCATTTGATGAATGCATATAGTAAGGAAATCGAAGCTTTGGGACTTGTGATTGATAAGCAGTTACTCAGACAAGATTTAACAGAAGAGATCAAGCAACTTGAAGGTGGGATTAAATCAAAAACAGAGATTTTAAATCAATTACAACGATTGATTTCTGTGGCAGATATGCAAAGCACCCTTGAGATTGAAAGACAAATGAGATCAATGCTTCGAGAACTCGAAAGCTTACAAGGCAGACTTAGGGTACAAATCGATCAAACACAGTTGGCTACCATTGATATTTCTTTTACCTTACCCCCAAAACAATGGATCAATCAAAAAACATCATCCATTCCCTTGCTCAATGATATTGGCGTGGAAGCACTATTAAGGAAATTTCAATATTGAAGATTTGAGAGAAAAAAATTGAAATTTACTCGATCTTTCCTAAAATCAAACCATCTTTATTTTTGCCTAAGGAATATATCTTGACCATACAAGCTCAAATCTTAAAAGACCTCTCTGAAATTCTATCTCAAATCTTACAAGAACCAGTAGAAGATTTAGACATCACTAGAGATACATCATTTCAAGAGGATTTGGAATTGGAGAGTATAGAAATGGTGGCGATGGGGGATTTGATTCAAGAGCACTATGCAAAGCAAGGTGTTCAACTCGATTTTGTAGGTTGGTTAACCCAATTAAGCCTACAAGAACTTCTTTTATTAAAAGTAGGTGATTTGGTGGATTGGATCGTCACTCAGGTAGGAGAACTGGTATAGTGGCTTTTATTGAAATTAGGCATAAGAAAATACATCTACTTACCTTGCCTTGTGCACAAAAAGAAAAACCCATTGTGATTTTTCTGCATGGACTTCTGATTGGGAGTTCAGCAGGTTGGTATTTTCATATTGCCACAGAAGTGAAAAAATACTGTCATGTGGCATTATTTGATTTCCCAGGTCATGGTTTAAGTGAAAAAACCAAGAGTGGTTATCAATCTCAAGAATTGATCTTGGATTTAGAGCAATTGATCCCTTATTTGATCGAGTATTTTGATGCACCTCAAGCCCAAATCTATCTTATCGGTCATAGTTATGGCGCTTGGGTTTCTTTAAACTATGCTCTACAGCATCATCATGCCATCAAAGCCTTAGGACTGATTGAATTACCTTTGCCCCCTACATTAGATCGTTTATCATTGGATCCCCAAAACCCATTATCTTTGATCGATGCTTTGCCCAAAGAGATTTTGGACTTGCTTAAACAAGGCAAGAGAGTGGCAAGTAAGCTCATTGAAACGCTGAAATTCTTATTATTGGAAAGCGAACTTTTAGAAGCATTAAGCACTGAAAAAGATATCAGTGATTTATCATTACAAGCCCTTGATTTGCCAGTTTTATTGATTTATGCTCAGCAATCTCCTTGTCAAAGTGCAGTAAATCGATTATTACAAAACTTAAAGTCTGTCACCTATCATTTGATTTCTGGTGGACATTTTATTCTCAATGAACAACCCCAAGTGATTGCAAGCTTAATCGTAGATTTTATCGTATC
>JACCDO010228682.1_pt1 | contig 10090 bp, 20 predicted proteins | sample 7446101 | NCBI WGS metagenome assembly JACCDO01 (sample SAMN15323440, study PRJNA562643) | freshwater metagenome | isolation source: river surface water | place: USA:Blue River Watershed | collected 2017-08-16
AAAGTTACAACCAAATGTACGTAAGAAAACAGACGGTACACCCATGTAACGTCCTTCTCCTTGAATGCTGTAAAACAGCTCTGCAATTTTTATTTTAGACACAATCACTTTCCTCTGCTAATTTTTTTGCTATGCGATTTTGTAAATCCGACTTCCACTTGCGTTCTTCTTTAAAATGCTTAACATCTTCGACTGCACTTTTTAAAGTTTCTGCATAGTTGAGAGCTTGTTGTTCTGACATAGTAATTGTAGTCTGTGCTGTTACTGCACCAGTAGTCCACACTTCCCAAGTTACTTTTAAACGATTCCAAAAACCGTTAACTAAGTCTTTCCAAAACCAATCAACTTCTTGTAAGTACGGGCTGTCGATATCGTAATGCTTTTCAACAATCTCGCCCCAGTAGTTACTTTTAACTGTAATGTGGACATTAACATCAACACCAGTTTCACTTGATTCTACTTCAAAGTTATGATCATGATATTCTTGTCCGCAACCGCATACTACTTGATACCATTTACTATCACCGTAGTCACCTCGTTTTAGAATACCTTCTGCTGGTGTTTCTGCTTTCATTAATGAATCTCCGGGAGATACTCTTTTAAATTTTGAATTTGATCTCTATTATCGGCAATGTAATCAACCATTCTATTATAATCTTCTTCGGACATAACAGTTTTGTAAATTTCTAAGCCTAAGCGAATCATAATAGGAGCAACTTCTAATGCCGTTGCTTTATTTCCAAGCAACTTATCAGTAAGTGCCATGTACTCGTCGTAGACTTCTAATAGCTTGTCATCACTCATTTTCTTCAAACCATTCGTCTACCATTTGTTCTGCTTCTACTTGTGTGAGCGCATGAACAAAGATACGTGCTGGATTTCCTTGTGTATGTTGTACATCAAACCGTACTACACCTGTTGGAATATGATTGAACTCTCGTTCAACAACAAATTCTTTTAAGTTTTTAGCACGATCAATTAGTTGATTAGTTAAGTCTTGTGCAGTTGTCATCTTGGGGCAAACTCCTGTTGTAGTTTAATATTATCAAAGAACTCTTTCTTTGTACCAGTATCGTCTTTAAACGCACCTTTCAATACTGTGGTCTGTGTAAGACTAGAGTGTGCCATAATGCCACGATTCTCGCAACACCCATGTACTGCTTGGATATAAACGCCTAGGTCTTTTGCACCTGTGGCTTTTTCGATCTCCCTAGCAATATCATTACAAAGCTCCTCCTGGAGAGTACCTCGTCTTGCACACCACTGTGCGATTCTAGTGTACTTAGATAAGCCAATAAGTTTTTGAGCGGCAATAATGCCAATATAAGCAACGCCAGTAACGGGTTGGTGATGATGACTACACATGCTACGCAACTCGCTACGAACAACCAACATGCCTTCATACCTATCCTCACTATCATTTGGGAAAGCTGTTGCGTCTGGTGCTTGTTCATATCTACCTGCCATAATTTCGTTAAAGTACATCTTAGCCAAGCGTCTTGCTGTGCCATGACTATTAGGATCGTTATCTCTGTCAATAAGCAAACGATCCAAGACAGTTTCAAATGCTTCTGTTGCTTCGTCAATTAGTTTAGGAATATCTTCCTCTTTAACATAATCGCTAATATTGTCGCCAGCCCAAAAGCGTTTTTGATCACGTTTCATTTTTGCACGAATAGCATCGCCTAAATAAGATTCTTTATATCCTTTGTCGGACATCATGTCCGCGGCCTTAACATAAACATCTTTGTTTAAAGGAACATAGTTTTCCTCTACAAAGTCTTTTTTAATGTTAGCATTAAGGACAGGGTCGTCTTTGTATTCTTTTGTCAATTTTAATCTCCGATAATCAGTATAACTATACACTATTATTTAGGTTTTTGCAAGTTCTCTTTAAAGTTTTCTGCTCGAAGTTTTCGACATTCTTCTTTTACTTCGAGTGGATAATCTGGACTAATTTCTGCAATTGAGCAGTCGTAGACTTTAACTCTTTGCGGTGGAGTTGCTAATAAGAAAATAATAGAGCCAACGAGAACAACAGCAACAAAAAGAAATTCTAAATGCGTTCGCTCAATAATATTCGACATAATTCTGCATCCTTTGTTGATTTGAAATGAAAATCCATAAAGTCCGGTGTAGGGTGACTAGTAAACCTATCTCCCGGCAGACCAAATACTTCTAAAACTATGGCGCATGTTTCGTTCCACCAAAAGCCATTTTGATCATTCCACGATACTCGTACAGTTGTATCTGGCTTGGGGAATAGAAATTCTTTACCGACTGCTTTATGTTGTCGAGTTGCGTTTTTCATTTTTTAGAAATTTAAGTTCGTCTTCTAAATAGTCTTTATATTCAGACAAAACTTCTAGTCTACGACTTGCATCGCCTGTTAGTCGTAGTGCTTCAATGTCTTGTTTGACTTTTTCAATTTTCTGAGCAAGGTCTTCTAAAGTTAAATCACTCATTTTCTAGACCCAAAACGCAAACCAGTTAATCCGCCAAACAACAAGAAAAATGCCGCCCAAGTTTGCCATGTATACGGAATTGCTAATACTGGGAATAATGTGTTCAGCGACCAAATGCCAAGCAACGGTCCAAACACGATAACAATAGCTAGTAGTGTAATACCTACAATTAGCTTTAAAATAGATCCAATCATAACCAAAACTCCTCCCAAGGATAAACTAACCAACAATCTTCTTGACGTTTATCAACATTCCAAACATGATAGTCTGGATCTTTAAAAGTACTGCCGTAATTGTGTGTTAAAACAGCAAAGCGAACATTGTCTCCCCACACTTGATTCCATTCTGGATCATCGGGGAAACAACCGCTTGGCCAGTCTTTCTTAATCCAATTAATTGTAGACCCTTGGTCATTAATATCGTCTACAATAAGGATTTTCTTTTTAAGTCTCTCAACCCATTTATGGCCACCAAACTCTGCACTACGTTCGCTAGGAACAACACCTAATGCATCTTCAGCCATCCACAAGTTAGATTCGCTTTCGTTGTTGTCTCGAAGACTAACATTAAGTGTATGCATCTTGATACCAGTATACTGGCTTAGTAAATTAGCTGGCACAAGTCCACCACGGGTAATACCCACAATGTAGTCAGGTTTCCAATCGTGTGCTGACATCTGGCGAGCAATATCTAAACATGCTCCTTCGATCTGTGACCAACTGTAATAAACTTTTTTCATGCAGTTAATCCAAATGCCAATGACTGCAATTCTTCTTTAGTCATGTTAAAGTTATATGTGCTTGAATATGCAACAGTGCCATCTTCTTTGAGACTTTCTTGGATTAGGTCGATAGCAAATAGACCAGCAGGACTAATTGCTTCCCACTTTTCCAAACGCAGGCGGAAACCTTCGCTTTCTTTAATAATCATTTCTTTTGCTGTACCAGCAACATCTGGGTGTAGTTCTCTCATTCGTTATCTCCTTTAACACGATCCCACGTTTTATATTTTTCCAATTCATGCATATATTGTTCATATAATGCTTTTAGCTTTGGATGTTTAGCTTCCATTGTAACATCTCTTGTGGGAATTTGCAAGACTGTTTCAATTACGTTTAGCCGTTCTTCCAAGTCAACTCCGTTTATCTTTACATCGCCTTTGATATCCAATGTTGCCGCTTTGGTTATTTCTACAGTTTTGGAACCGTGTGGTATAACCATAACGGCATCTGCGCCGTCATTAAAATTAGAACTTGCATTAGCCCAATTAGTAGTGTATGTAGTTCCGTTAGAAACGGACGCCGTTAACACCTGTCCCGACGACCCTGGCGGGTAGGCTATGTTGTTTACTGGATTCGATATAATCGCCATTCTTTACCCATTTATTTTTAACTAGGAAACCCCATTCTCTTTTCTGTGGCCCTGGCATAAACAAAGTCCATGGAGTAACTCCTTCTTGTAATTCAATTCTATGATAGCTGTTAGCACTACAGATTCTAAAATGCCCCGGGCCACGCCATTGTGCTTTTTCACCCATCATCATTCCATCGCTGTTAAACAACGGAGTCCATTCCCAGTAACCACCTGCTAAAACAAGTGTGGCATACGGCCATGGGTGATCGTGTACATCACCGGGGTCGCTTTTATGGAACTTGTGAATAAAAATGTTAAACGGAAACCAAGTACGGTCTTTTAAAAAGATATAGTAACGTGTTAGCAATGGCTCGTTATCTTGACGATCCATAATAATACGCTTGCGGTCATGCCGCTCTAAAAAATTAAGGAACTTTTCTTTTATCTTTTGGAGTGTCATAATCGTCCTTTACTAGTCTGTAAGTTGTTTTAAATTTTTCGTATGCAATTTTTAAGCTGGGATATTCTTTACACATTGATTCGATTCTACTAAAATCTGGCAAGCAGTTTACAAACTCTTCTTGATTTATATACTCTGCACTAAGATCAGTAATCGAAATAGTACCAATCGCTCCAGAATTTAATCCAGAACCGCTTGTGTAAGCCCAAGAGCTAGAAGCTGTGCCGTGCGCAACATTGTTTATTGTGTAACCACCACCGCTACCATTCAAGGTTATAGTATCGGTAGTATAGCTACTACCGGTCATAGTTATATTTGATAAATCTAACGTGAATGTATCACTTGATGTTATCGAGCAATCCTGTTGCGCTGAAGAAATGTTCATGTAAATCTCTCGCTTGTTTACGCACCATAGGAATTCTTGTAGAGTAATTATCCATGTGTTGTGTTATTTCTCTACATAAATCTGGGCGGTATACTTCATATGCTTCGTAGCTTTCAGTCCACTTGCTTGGGTATTTGAAAGCATCGTAATACATTTCGCTATAACTAAGTCTGTCTGGCACCATAGGAATAGCATCTACTACTGCACCTTCATAACAACTAATACCTAGTGTTTCTTGTAAGTTAGCACTAAACACTATCTTTGCTTCGCCTAACAAGTTATGATATTCGTTCTTTGTAAGCTGGTAGTCTTGGCAAACAATGAATTCATATTTAGGTAGTCTTTCCTTTAAGTCTCGGAAAATGTCAACTTGTTTTTCAGGAGCAATGCGATGTGGGAACAGTATTAGATTACGTTTAGTCATACCTTTATAAACATCTAAAGTATGATTCATATATTCCATTGGCCAGCCTGTGCGTACAACTTTTTTGCTTACGTTGGCGTTAGGATCGTATCCACCTTTACCTAACAAATTCTTACCAAACATTTCGATATGGAATGTTGTGGCAAAGTAGTTGTGGTCGAATGCGTGATAGAAACTCTTTTCTGCGTGACGTACCCAAGGCTTATCACCAACAAGACGACCTAGGAAGTCTTGGGGATCATAACTGCCAGCATGCCATAAGCCGTGTGTAGTTATTGGAATACCCAGTAACTCACTCATGTACTTTAAGTTTATGATACCCGGGTGCCAAGCATCAGTAAAAATAAAGTGATCACCGGGATGAACGGCTCCGTCACAAAATAAACGGCCCATTTGCTCAACTTGGCTAGACTTATATATATTAGTCCCACCAAAATTAAGAAAAGCGCCTGGAGTGGTTGCACTAGGAATATCCGTAGGGCCAGAGATAACTTGAACATTGTGTCCTGCCTTTCGTAAGAGAGCAGGCACATGGGTCTTCCATTGACCCGTGTACCTAGTTTCAACTGCTTCTAAATCGACTAAGAATATTGTCATTAGTGTTTATTATACTGTGGACGTGGATTCTTACCCAAGTAAGGTTTACGTTCGCCATTCCACGGTTTGCGTGGCTTGCCATAGCGTTCGTATTGTTGCCATACTTTACTCTGGCGATTGTACAAATCCGCTTCGTTAAATGGAAGCATTTCGAAACGACAAAAGTCGTGTAACTTTTCTAAGTCATCGAAAATTTTAACGATGTCGGGACGATTTTCAAAATAATTATAATCGTTATAGTTCTTAGCCATTATAGCCTCTTTCAGTATTTGATAAAACTACCATTTTCTCCATCTTCGGAGACCTCAATCCAAACCTCACGGTCTGGGTACGTATGCGAAATAGCGTCATACAAATCGTCTGACATCATTTCACAACTCTTAAAATCCAGTTGTAGCGCACCACCGTCATACAGACGTTCTAGCCAACGCTTAAACTGAATAAATTCTATATCTCTATCATTGTGTGTGACACCGATCCATACTTTAAAATGGAAAATGTGTCTATGTGGATAACCTAAGAAACTTACATCGTCCCACTCGCCTGGTTTATTTAGGTTTGGGTCTGTAAGTGCGGCTGGATATTTGTGCATACCTTCTTTGCGAAAGGTAACCCAAATCATCTTATTTGGACGAAAGTCCTGTTTTAGTGTGGTCTTCATTTAATTGCAGTATCTTGAGTATATTGATCCCAGTGCGTGTAGAACGGACGTTGCAAGAGTGTGTTAAGTGGAATACTCCATACACCGCTATTCGTAGCACCCCAAGTTTTATCATCTATTTTCACAGTGGTGTTATAGTTGAATAATTTGATATAAGGCATTTTGACACTTACCATAGGTACAAAGCGATCGTAATCACAATAACCGGATTCGTGAATGCCCTCAACGTGACTTACATCAAAATCTAAGGTAACCCAAAAACCTTCTTTTAGTAGAGGGACAATACAATCATCCCAGGGTTTATATTCTTCTTGTGTAATTGACTTAGGATTGAAACTTTGACTAGTGCCAAAATAAATGTGTCCGGCACCGACTTCTTCTGCTTTAGCTCGGATTTCGTCAACAGGTGGTGTACCAACAACAAACAATGTAAACATACTATGACAAATAGTATGTTCGACTTCAACACCTGTGAAGTAAACTACACCTTGTCTTTCTTCTGTATTCAATCCCATTTAATATATCCTCTACTGTATCCATTTGGACGATTAACGCCGTCTTCAAACGCTAATTGCCACTCTGTATTACGATTATACCCTCTAGTCCAAAAAGAATCAACCTTTAGTTTACCGTTTTCAATCATCCAACGTGCTTGGTACATAGCATCGATAAACTTTGGTGTTCTTGGACTTGGTTTAACAGTTGTACAGGCTTTCCAAAGTTGTGCTTGTGCTTCTTCTTTACTTACTGCTTTACCAACTGCGTCTACAATTAGAGCATTATTATTTAGGTTAATCTCTGTACCTAGTTCGTATTTTCCAGACAAGTCAATGACATTATCATAGCTTTCACTAGTACCTAGTAATAGTTTATCGTCCCATAACTCGATGTTGCTAGAACCTAATACATCAATTTCCATTTTTGGAAAATGCATGTTTAAACTATTAAAAACAACCCATGCAAGAAATCCACTACCTAGGATGATAGTTTTAGTTTTATCTCTGCCTAAAAACTCATCAACAATACAATTAACACCGCAAGCAACAGGTTCTAAGATATATTTTGGATCTAATTCTTCAACTACTACAAATTCTTTATCTCGACAGTTGTAATAGTCTGCGTATGCAGGCTCGCCTCGAGTAGCAACAAAGTCGCCTACTTTAACATTCATAACAAGTGCGCCAACTTTAGTTACAACACCAAGTCCTTCGTGCCCTTGCATGTGTAGTGGCAATGGTCCAAAGTTACCTTGCATCATATCGATATCACTACGACATACTCCTGTCATAACAGCCCTAACTTCAATTTCTGTTGAAGAAGGTTCTGGCTTATCGTAGTCTACTTCTTCAAAGTATCCTTGACCGGTTGTTTGTAAACATCTAACTATCATAAATTCTCTATCTTTTCGTGTATCCAAGTATCAATATCAAACTGGTTCAGCCAGAATTGATAGTTGTCTACATTATCAACAGCATCCTTAATCATTGCTTGATAAGCATCTTCTGGACACCAACCTAATTCAAATACTTCTACACTATTGTCTTGATTTGTAAATGTAATAGCACTACGTTCAATGTTCATAGTACGCCAGTTAGCACGACAATTCCATTTGTTAGTAAATGAAATTATACTTTGATCGTCAACATCATATGTGCCGTTAGGATATACAGTACCGTACTCTGTACTTTCGATATTATCTAAGGTCCAGTTCATCAGCGAAGCCTTACCATTTAATACATCCTTACGCCAATTTGGGTTTAATGCTACATACAGACTTAATAAGTGTGGCATTAAATCTCTACTAACTCCTCCAAACGCTAACTTGCGTGTAGTGAACCAACTACCAGGGCTGGGAATACAATTCCTTCTTAGCCATTCAATATCTACAAACTTTGCTTTTTCTGCTTTTGCTTTTAATTCTTGTACGTTACTACGCCACATGTTGTTCTTAACCATCATGAAACGTGTTCTAGGAAAATCACTAATTAACTTAGACCAGGCATTACTATTAATAACACCTGGTTTTTCAATAAAGATAATTTTTGTTACAGGTGCAAGTTTCCGGGCAATTTCTTCGTGTGTGAAATTAGGTGTACAAATATGTGCAGTATCAAATAGTCGACATTCGTCGATAGCCGCATCAACTGTTAAGAAGTCTGCACTTTTGCTAGAGTCTTGATCTACAGTAATAATGCCGTGCCCAAGGTTACCTAGGACGGTCGCATACAAGTTACCAATACCCATTCCAATAATTATACTAGTCTTTGCCATTCTTATTAATCTCGTATTGTTTAAAGAGTCTAGTTACATCTTCCATACGTTCAGCAAATACATCTGGAGCACTATCAGCCGCACGTTTCATATCCCAGTCACTAGGATAATGCCGCAACATAGCACGAGCATGTTCTCTAATAATTTTAGGAACTCGCGGAGTATGTTGCGGGTTACACAAGTCTAGTAAAAATCGTCTAGTTTGAACAACTGAACGATATCGTTCGTCAGGTAATGTCATGGACGCTTGCTTCTAAATCGTCTAGTTTATCAATTACAGATTCGTCAAAATCTGCTTCGTCTTCTGATTGTACGCTAGTTTCTTCAACTTCGTCAAAGAGACTGGCAAACATAGTACTAGCGTTAACTGTTTTCTTCCCAGTAGCACCGCGTGTACCAGGAATAGCTTGCCAAAATTTATCAAAACTATCAATTACAGCGTTAGCAGTATCTCTGTCGTCACAACTAAAAATAGCATCTACTACATCTCGGAAGTAAATTCTATCAAACTTCTCTTGTACTAACATACTTGGACATAGTCCTGCATCGTATTGACGATTAGCTTCTTGTACGCTATTCAAATGTAGCCAAACATTATGACCCATCATAATTGCGTAAGTAAAACTATCCCAACTAGTCTTACCTTCTTTACCAATCTTATTTAGGTCACCGGGGCCATAGATACAAATATCTTTAACTTGAACACCATCCATTAATGGACTTGTGGTGAACGTTTTAAAGTGGCCATCTTGTACAACTACATCTTGAAAGAGTCTTGTGTCGTTTGCGTATTTTTTGTCGTCGAGACTAGGTAGCATACGGTAGAGCCATTTTTCTCTGTCTGTGATTTCTGTTTGGACATAGATTTGTCCGTTTGCTGTTGCGAGGAACGGTGAGGCGCAATCAAAAGAGATGGTAAAGTTTTCATTGTGGTATTTCCTTATAGCTCGTTGAATATCAGTTAAAAGTAAAGCCCACTCTAATTTAGAGGTGCCTAAAAAGTGCATCCAGTCTTGATGACCCTTTTCAAGAAGTCCGTCAAAACGTAATGCTACTAATCTCTTGAGTACTAAGTGTACATCACACATGTTTTGTCCACCCATCGCCCAACCATTGAATGGTTTTTCGTACTTAGTAGGATCACAGAATTCTTTCATCTGCTCGTACCAGTCGTCTGCTTGTGCGTGATTCTCGCCTTGCAGAACGTTTAAGAATTTACAAGCACCTGTGCGATGCTTAATCCAGTATTTGTTATTATACTTGGTAGCACTAACCGCTTGTTCATAACTAGCAATACCGCTATTCTTAGCACCAACTGGACTACGAGCTACCCAAGCCGGAATATCTAGTACCATACCATAATCCATTAGAGCATCCATCCACTTAAGAACTTGTTCACGTTTCTTTTGTGCCGCATCTAATTTTGATTGATAAATCTTAGCATGGTCAATCTTAGTCATTTTAGGATTGCCATT
>JACCDO010821165.1_pt1 | contig 10090 bp, 10 predicted proteins | sample 7446101 | NCBI WGS metagenome assembly JACCDO01 (sample SAMN15323440, study PRJNA562643) | freshwater metagenome | isolation source: river surface water | place: USA:Blue River Watershed | collected 2017-08-16
AAGAGGTCTGTGGTTCAAGTCCACATAGGCCCACCCTGCACACAACGCGGGGACCTAGCTCAATTGGTAGAGCACCGCCTTTGCAAGGCGGGGGTTAGGGGTTCGATTCCCCTGGTCTCCACAATTATTTATATTTAAATTGTTAAATATAAATTGTTGTTAAAGATAAAAAAGAGAGTGAGAAATAGTAAATGAATCAAGCAACTCTTCACACCAGCATGGGCGATATCGTAATTGAATTATTCCCAAACCACGCTCCAAAGACTGTTGCAAACTTTGTTGAACTTGCAACTGGCGCTAAAGAGTGGGTTGATCCAAATATTGGTGAGAAGGTAAAGACAAAACTTTATGATGGAACTATTTTTCACCGAGTTATTCCAAACTTTATGATTCAAGGTGGCGATCCTCTAGGCAGTGGCATGGGCGGACCTGGTTACAACTTTGCCGATGAGTTTCATGGCGAGTTAAGTTTTGATAAGCCATACTTATTAGCAATGGCTAATGCTGGACCAAATACCAATGGCTCACAATTTTTTATTACCGTAGCGCCAACCACCTGGTTAAATCGCAAACACTCAATATTTGGCGAGGTAAAGGATGCGGTCAGCCAAAAGGTAGTCGATTCAATTGCAACTGTGAAAACTGGCGCAAATGATAAACCAGTACAAGCGGTAAAGATTAATTCAGTATCATTTAAGTAAATGCCGAAATCTTTAACCAGAGATTTAATATTTTTTATCTCTGGCTGTTTTGTTTTAACTTTAATCTGGCCCAACTTAGAGTATGAGTTTGCACTTTATGGCGTAGCAATTGAAAACGGGCAGTGGTATCGCCTTTTTACCGTTGCACTAGTTCATGGCGGCTGGCTACATCTTCTTTTTAATATGTTAGCCCTATTTTCACTGGGATTAGCTGTTGAAAATTATCTAGGTAGAAATAAATATATATTCCTACTAATAACCTCATTATTTTTTGGTTCAATTACCTCATACCTTTTTAACCCATTAAATTCAGTTGCAGTTGGCTCCTCGGGCATGATCTTCGGCCTTTTTGGTTGCTTGCTAATTATGGGAAAGCGGATGGGAGCAAACCTAAAAGAGGGTGCTGGCTTGATCGCCCTAAACCTTGCTATCCCCTTTTTAATCCCCGGCATTGACTGGAAGGCCCACCTTGGCGGGCTAGTGGGAGGAGCATTTGCCACCTTGATTGTTAAGCCTAAAAAACAGCCCTGGGAATAAAGGGCAGCCAGCAGGAGTTCCTCTAGATAACAACCTTGAGCCGATCTGGCTCAACATTTTGACTAGAGAACCACTCAAGGTTGAAAATAGCCCCATGAGGTCAGGCCAAGAGCCCATCCTCTACGAAGCTACCAATAGGAGGACATACAAATGGCAAGAGCGGTCGGAATCGATTTAGGAACAACCAATAGCTGCGTTTCGGTATTAGAGGGCGGTGAGCCAGCTGTTATTGCAAATGCAGAGGGCGCCAGAACTACACCCTCAATTGTTGCCTTTGCAAAAAATGGCGAGGTTTTAGTTGGTGAGGTTGCAAAGAGACAATCTGTAACAAATGTGGAGCGAACTATTCGCTCAGTTAAAAGACATATGGGAACTAATTGGACCCAAGATGTTGATGGCAAGAAGTACACACCACAGGAAATTTCAGCGCGCATTTTAATGAAGCTAAAGCGAGATGCTGAAAGTTATTTGGGTGAAACAGTCTCAGATGCAGTGATTACTGTTCCAGCATATTTTAATGATGCACAACGTCAAGCAACTAAAGAGGCTGGTGAGATTGCCGGTCTTAATGTGCTTCGTATTGTTAATGAGCCTACAGCTGCTGCGCTCGCCTATGGATTAGATAAAGGCGACAAAGAACAAACCATTTTAGTTTTCGACTTAGGTGGTGGAACCTTTGATGTCTCTTTGCTTGAAATTGGCGAAGGTGTAGTTGAGGTTAAAGCAACCAATGGTGATAACAACCTAGGTGGCGATGATTGGGATCAAGCATTGGTTAATCATCTAGTAAAAACCTTTGCTGCTAAAAATGGCATCGATTTAACAAAAGACAAGATGGCGATGCAACGTGTTCGCGAGGGTGCTGAGAAGGCAAAGATTGAGCTTTCATCTTCAGCACAAACATCAATTAATCTGCCATACATAACAGTTGATGCTGAGAAGAATCCACTTTTCTTAGATGAGACTATTACCAGGGCGCAGTTCCAAGGATTAACCGCTGATCTACTAGAGCGCTGCAAGAAGCCATTCCAGGCAGTACTAAAGGATGCTGGAATTCCAATTGCAGATATTGATCATGTAGTTCTAGTTGGTGGATCAACTCGCATGCCTGCAGTGGTTGATTTAGTTAAATCATTAACTGGTGGCAAAGAGCCAAACAAAGGCGTTAACCCTGATGAGGTTGTAGCTGTTGGCGCTGCCCTTCAAGCAGGTGTCTTAAAGGGCGAGGTTAAGGATGTTCTGCTACTTGATGTAACACCTCTATCTCTTGGTATTGAGACCAAGGGTGGCGTTATGACCAAGTTGATTGAGCGAAATACCACCATCCCAACAAAGCGAAGTGAGATTTTCTCAACTGCAGATGACAATCAACCTGCAGTACAAATTCAAGTATTCCAAGGTGAGCGCGAGATGGCCGCTTACAACAAGAAACTTGGCATGTTTGAGTTGACTGGGCTACCACCTGCACCAAGAGGTGTGCCACAGATTGAGGTCACATTTGATATCGATGCCAATGGAATTGTCCATGTATCTGCAAAAGATCTTGGTACTGGCAAAGAGCAAAGAATGACAATTACTGGCGGCTCTGCACTATCTAAGGATGAGATTGAGCGAATGATGAAGGATGCAGAAGCTCATGCTGAAGAAGATAAACAGCGCCGAGAGGAAGCAGATGTCAGAAACTCTGCCGACTCACTTGTTTATCAAACTGAAAAATTCTTAAAGGATAATGCTGATAAATTCAATGAAGGTGAAAATGCCACTAAAAAAGGTGAACTTGAAACTGCGATTGCAGATTTAAAGAAATCACTTGAAGGCAGCGATCTTTCAGCGATTAAGAGTTCTACTGAAAAAGTCTCTGAAATTAGTCAGCAACTTGGAGCTGCCTTGTATGCAGCAAATGCAGCGCAAGCCCCAGCAGGAGACACCGCAGCAGATGATGGTGTGCAAGATGCTGAAGTAGTAGATGAGCAAAAGTAATGAGTGAAGAAAATCTAGCTGCGTCAGAGAAAGAACTCTCTGACGCAGTTGATCAAGCATTAAGTGAGGCAACTGTTGTAGTTGATGAGGTTGCAACTTTGACTGCCGATCTTCAACGTTTACAAGCTGAGTATGCAAATTATCGAAAGCGAGTAGATCGTGATCGAGTTTCAACAACTGAGTTTGCTTTTGCGGCAGTATTAATGGAGTTTCTGCCCGTACTAGATGATCTAGATCGAGCAGCAGAGCACGGGGAGTTAACTGGTGGCTTTAAGGCGGTAGCTGATCGAATCAATGCAATTGTTGAGAAATTGGGGCTTACTAAGTTTGCCGATGCGCCAGTTGCATTTAATCCAGAGATTCATGAAGCGCTAACTCATGAGAGCTCAGCAGATGTTACCCAACCAACAGCATCAAAGATTTTACAACCCGGATATAAATATAAAGAGCGAGTAATTAGACCTGCCAGAGTCGCAGTTACCGATCCACAAACCACTCACTAACGGCAGAAATTTCTAATGGCAGCTAAAGATCTTTATGAAAAGGATTACTATCAAATCCTAGGTGTTTCAAAAGGTGCCGATAGTGCTGCTATAAAAAAACAGTATCGAAAACTTGCTCGTGAATTACACCCTGATAAAACTAAAGGTGATAAGAAGTTAGAGGATCGATTTAAAGCTGTCTCTGAGGCTTATGACATATTAAGCGATGATAAAAAACGCCGTGAGTACGATGAGGTCCGAGAAGCGGTTAAATCTGGAAGAGTTCCACCTGGCTTTAATAGCGGCGGACAAGGCTTTAACGGCGGTGACTTCTCAGATTTATTTGGGCCTGGCGGTGATATTTTTTCAACATTGTTTGGTGGTGCTCGCCAGCGTCATGGCGCAGATTTACAAACCGAGGCATCAATTGGATTTAAAGAATCAATTTATGGAACTGAGTTGAATTTACGACTCTCACCAAATGGTTCTACTCCGACAAATATTACAACTAGAGTGCCAGCCGGTATTAAAGATGGCGCAAAGATAAAGATTAAAGGACGAGGAGCACCAGGAGCTGCAGGCCCTGGTGATCTTTATGTATTGGTGCATGTAACACCACATCCAATTTTTTCAAGAAAAGATGAGAATATTCACTTAACCTTGCCAATTACATTTAGTGAAGCAACATTGGGTGCCGATATCTCAGTTCCAACTTTAGATGGGGATGAAGTAACAGTTCGTATTCCAGCCGGGACGCCAAGTGGAAGAACTCTTCGAGTTAAAGGCCGTGGAGTTAAAAAAGGATCTACCGCTGGAGATCTAATGATTACCCTCGATGTAGCTATTCCACAACGAGTTGATGGCGCCGCTAAAAAAGCAATAGAGGATTTTGCAAGAGCTACAAATGATTTTGATCCTCGGAAAGAGTTGTTTTCTAAGGCCAAAAGATGAATAACGAGAATCAAATTCCAGAAGATGAAGCAGTTTACGTAATCTCAGTAGCCTCTGAGTTATCTGGCATGCATCCACAAACCCTTCGCCAATATGACCGATTAGGAATTGTTTCACCAAATAGAACTGTCGGGAAAAACCGAAGGTACTCGCTTTTAGATATTGTTAAGTTACGCAATGTTCAAAGGTTGGTTGGCGAAGGCATAAATCTGGCAGGAATTGCACGAATCATGCAGTTGGAAGAAGCGGTGGCAAATATGTCACTTGAGGTTGCAAAACTAAGGACTGAAGTTGATGCTCTACTACTTGCAAATCCACCAAAATCTTTAATTAAACGAAGTGAACAAACAGTTGTTGTCTATCCAAAAGATCAATAACAATTCGAGATAGGCTCACCCACATGTCGGCAAAAGAAGCCCTAAAGAGTGAGATCCTAAAAAAGGCAGTTGTTCATGGAAAAGTAATACTCTCCTCCGGCAAAGAGGCTGATTATTATGTTGATCTTCGCCGCGTTACATTAGATGCCACAGCTGCGCCATTAGTTGGTGAAGTAATGTTGGAGTTAACTAAAGATTTAAGTTTTGAAGCGGTTGGCGGTTTAACCCTTGGTGCTGATCCAGTCGCAACTGCAATGATGCATGTGGCAGCAAAAAATGGACGTAAATTAGATTCATTTGTTGTTCGTAAAGCAGAAAAAGCCCATGGTTTACAACGAAGAATTGAAGGCCCTGATGTTAAAGGCCGAAAAGTTTTAGCGGTTGAAGATACATCAACCACTGGAGGATCAGTATTAACTGCAGTTGAAGCATTAAAAGAAGCAGGCGCAATTGTGGTTGCAGTAGCAGTAATTGTTGAAAGAGGTGCAGCTCCTAAGGTCCAAGAGGCAGGATTAGAGTATCGAGCCGCTTTTCAATTAACTGAGTTAGGTTTGTAATGAAAATACTTGTTACCGGCGGTGCTGGATATATTGGCTCGGTATTAGTAAATAAACTAATTGAGCAGGGTCATGAAGTAAATGTCATTGACGATTTGAGTAATGGATTCAGAGAAAATGTTGATAAAAAAGCATTATTTATCGAAGGTTCTATTTTAGATAAGGATGCTTTAAACCTGGCATTGGTTGGTGTTGAAGTGGTGTATCACTTAGCAGCCAAGATTCGTGTTGAAGAGGGTGAATCTAAGCCCGATTTGTACAAAAAAGTTAATATTGAGGGAACCCTAAATTTACTTAAAGCGTGTATGGACAAGAAAATAAATAAATTTGTTTTTGCATCTACTGCAGCGGTCTATGGCGACCCAGAAGATTTTCCAGTTAGTGAGAAATCAAAAACTAGCCCAGTAAATGTTTATGGGGCAACAAAATTAGAAATAGATAAATACCTAGATGCGAATGCTAAGAAGATGGGAATTTCAACAATTTGCTTTAGATTTTTTAATATTGGTGGAGCACTTAAGACAAAAGATGGCAGGTGGTTGAAAATCAAACATGAAGGTGCAACACACTTAATTCCCAGCATTCTACATAGTTCAAACACAAAACCACTTTTAATCTTTGGCAATGATTGGCCAACAAAAGATGGAACTCCTACTAGAGATTTTGTGCATGTGGTGGACCTAGCAGATGCGCTGATAAAAGCCTTGAATACTTTGAATGAATCAGGAAATCAAATAATTAATCTGGGCACAGCAACCGGATCAACAGTTTTAGAGGTTGTAAAAACGGCTGAAAGGTCTTTAAATAAAGTTATTTCATTCAACTTCGCTGGGCGACGACCAGGTGACAGTTTTGCCTTAGTTACTAGCAACCAAAAAGCGCAAGAAGTTTTAAACTGGAAGCCTATTAAAACATTGAGTGATATTTTAATTGATGCTCAAAGTGAGTTACTAGCTAATAATTAACTGCGAGTATAAGTCATAATAATTTTTTGCCATAACATCTACTGAAAACTTATCATTCAACAACTTATTAGCATTGATGCCAGTTTGAAGTAAGGAACTACTGTTATTGGAAAGATGTATAAGTTTTTTTGAGATTTCATCGGCGCTGCCATCAACTAAATATCCAGTTTGGTTATCAGTAATGAACTCAGATACACCGCCAACATTTTTACTCAAGGTTGGTTTTCCAAAATTAGCTGCTTCCAACATCACCAAGGGCAGCCCTTCATTTTTACTAGTGATTAAAAGCAAGTCAAAAGCTGAAATAACTTCAAAGGGGTTAACGAGCCAGCCAGTAAATTTAATTGGTAAATTCATCGCCTCTTTTTTAACTTGCTCAATCAACTCACCCTGACCCACCATAGTTAATTCAAATTTACCTGGGGCAGCATTTGATAAGTTTTTCATTACCTTAACAGCCAGACTAGGGTCTTTGATTTGAGTAAAACGTCCAATCCATAACAGATTTATGGTTTGGCCAACAGTTGTGGGTTGCGCTAAAACTTTTGTTGGAATGCCTATCTGAATTACTCGCCAAGAAAGTTTTCTTCCTATTCCTAGTTTGGATAGGGAGCTCTTCGTCTCCGCTGTAACCGCAATAGCTGTATCGGTATACCGGCTCATCATTTTTTCAATTAACGTGAAAATTATTGATTTATAACGTGAAAAGTACCCATAAATTAAATGGCCGTGAAAGGTATGGACTACAGGAGTTTTTCTACTTACAGATTTTGTGGCAACTCTTGCTAATACGCCAGCTTTGGAGGTGTGGGTGTTTACCAGGTCAGGACGCTGAGCCTTAATAATTTTCCTAATTTGAAAAAAACTTTTTATATCACCCAAAGGGCTTAATGAGCGGTGGAGTGATTTTACTTTAATTAGTTCTGCGCTTAATTGATGAGTATCTGTGTAATCTGTTTCATTTGACTCACAATAGCCATATGCAATTATAGATTTTGTACCCAAGTCAGCCATCGATTTTGTTAAATGATCTAAAAAAACAGCTGGTCCACCAGTATTCATTCTGGTTATGATGTGTAAGACCTTCATAACTTTTTTTGCCGTCTTTCCTTCAAGATCCCATTAAATAGTGGAATCAGTGAAATAAGAACTATCAGACCAATAATTGGATATAAATATTTATTTACTGAACCCTCAATTACATCTCCTAAAAGATATCCAATACCGATTGCAACTTGAGTCCAAATAATGGCGCCAATCGCATTCCAGGTGGAAAAAACTCTTCGCTCTAATTTAACTACCCCACAAACTGGATTTATTAAAGTTCTGGCAAACGGTATAAAGCGACCGAAGACCAATGCTTTACGAGGCCCGTATTTAATCAACCATTTTTCAATTGTTTCAACCATCTTTAGGTTAAAGAATCTAGTATTTGGGCGTTCAAAAAATGCTCTGCCATATTTTTTACCAAACCAATAACCAACCTCACCTCCAGTTATTGCAGCAACTGGAGCAAGTGCAAACAAAAGCGGTGCTGAGAGTTTGGCATCACCCAATAGGGCAGCCCCAGTGCCTGAGGCAGCAATTCCAGCCAGGAAGACAACCTCGCCTCCTGGAAAAACTAAGCCAATTAATAATCCTGTCTCCATAAAAATAATTCCCAGCACACCGATTAATCCAAGGGTGGAGACAACAGAATGGGCATCTAATAAGTTCATCTTGGGGGTCAGGGTATCTGCCTTAGATAGGGAAAATGAGCGTGATTTATCCACGGCATACCTCTTTATTTGTAAAAAGGGCTCTGGGTATGCGTAAACTCGCCCGTCGTCAGTCAAGTGCTCAGAGTTGAGCCCTACCCAAGGAGAGTTCTTTGAATCTTGTTCAAGTAAGCGGAAGCAATCTGACCTACGTATATGTAATTTTAGGAATCTCACTGGCAGCACTTGCCATCGCCGTTGCACTTCGCGCACAAGTTTTAGCCCAAGATGAAGGCACGGCAAAAATGAAAGAGATTGCAGCTGCAGTGCAAGAAGGAGCTGCTGCGTATCTAGCCCGCCAATTTAGAACCCTCTCAGTTTTTGTGGCAATTGTGTTTGTACTTTTATTTGCCCTGCCAGGAGAGACCGATGTAAAAATTGGTAGATCCATATTTTTCTTAGTAGGCGCAGGTTTTTCAGCATTAGTTGGATACAACGGAATGTGGCTAGCAGTAAGAGCAAATGTTCGCGTGGCTGAGGCTGCTCGTAAGAAATCTGCAGAGCGTGCAGTACAAATTGCATTCCGTACTGGCGGCGTAGTTGGTATGACAACTGTTGGACTAGGTCTTCTAGGTGCCTCTTTGGTTGTAATTATTTACAAAGAAAATGCACCATCTGTTCTTGAGGGATTTGGTTTTGGTGCAGCGATGCTTGCAATGTTTATGCGCGTAGGAGGCGGAATCTTTACCAAGGCTGCTGATGTTGGTGCAGATTTAGTAGGTAAGGTTGAAAAAGGAATTCCAGAGGATGACCCAAGAAATGCTGCAACTATTGCAGATAATGTTGGCGATAACGTTGGCGATTGTGCTGGAATGGCAGCAGATCTATTTGAGTCTTACGCGGTAACACTAGTTGCTGCTTTAATTTTAGGTAAAGCTGGGTTTGGTGACGCCGGCCTTGTTTATCCATTAATCGTTCCAGCAATTGGAATTATTACTGCAGTGCTTGGAATCTTCTTAACCAAGCTACGCAAGAGTGATAAGTCAGCAATGACGGCGATTAACCGATCATTCTTTACTAGCGCAATTATCAGCGCAGTATTAGTTGGTTTTGCAACCTTCACATACCTACCTGATTCATTAATGAATATGTCAGGTTTGTCTGCAGAGGCTCAAGCGATTGATATTAATCCAAGAGTATTTGCATTAGGTGCAGTAGTAATTGGTATTGCACTGGCTGCAGCAATTCAAATACTTACTGGCTTTTTTACCGAGGTTGGCAAGCGACCAGTAAATGATGTGGCTGCCTCATCAAAGACAGGTTCTGCAACCGTAATTCTTGCTGGTGTATCAGTTGGATTTGAATCAGCTGTCTACTCTGCATTACTGATTGCCGGCGCAGTATTTGGTGCATTTTTATTGGGCGGTGGCTCAGTAGTACTTTCACTATTTGCAGTCTCTCTTGCTGGAACTGGATTACTAACAACTGTTGGCGTGATTGTGGCAATGGATACCTTTGGTCCAATCTCAGATAATGCTCAAGGTATTGCTGAGATGAGTGGAGATGTTAAGGGTGAGGGAGCAAAGATCCTTACCTCATTGGATGCAGTAGGTAATACAACTAAGGCGATTACAAAAGGAATTGCAATTGCAACTGCAGTTCTGGCAGCGACTGCTTTATTCGGCGCATTTACTGATGCAATTAAGAACTCTGTTCTTGAAAAAGGCTTGGCAGTTAAAGATCAAGTTTTAGAGTTCCAAGGTGTATTAGATGTTGCCGATCCAAGAAACTTAGTTGGATTAATTATTGGCGCAGCTGTGGTCTTTATGTTCTCAGGCCTTGC
>JACCDO011948630.1_pt1 | contig 10087 bp, 9 predicted proteins | sample 7446101 | NCBI WGS metagenome assembly JACCDO01 (sample SAMN15323440, study PRJNA562643) | freshwater metagenome | isolation source: river surface water | place: USA:Blue River Watershed | collected 2017-08-16
AAACGATTAATGGATTTTGGTTTTCATGCACCGACCATGAGTTTCCCGGTTGCGGGCACTCTGATGATTGAGCCCACAGAAAGTGAAGATATTGCAGAAATTGATCGCTTTATTGAGGCCATGAGATTGATTAGAAGCGAAATTGATGAGATCGCTACCGGAAAGGTCTCGGTTGAGGAATCGGCACTTCGAAATGCCCCACATACAACGCAAGCCATTGTCGGCGAATGGAACCGTCCATACAGCCGCGAAAAGGCGGCCTTCCCGGCCGGAATTGATCATGGAATGGCAAGGAGAGGGAAATATTGGCCTTCCGTAGGTCGCATTGATGGGGCTTACGGGGATAGGAACCTAGTCTGCGCCTGCGAGCCAATCGAAGCTTTAGCGATAAATTAGTTTACATAATGTCAATTATCGGCTAAATACTGAGCGTCGATTTACCGCGAGCGTCACTAAGAAAATACCTATCCAGGCCCAGCTTCCAATTCTGGAGGCCAATGCACGCTCCTCGCGGGTCTCTAAAACCATCTCCAAACTCCCTGGCACAAACTGTTCTAGAGATTCCACCATTTCGCCCTTTGAATTCACATGCGCCGTAAATCCCGTAGTGCTTACCACCGCAAAATCTCTCTGGAACTCGGCGGCTCGAGCCCTGACTATCTGGAGTTGTTGTCTGGCTTGAGGTGATCTTCCGAAGGTTGCGTTGTTTGTCTGGGCAACAACAAATTCGGCCCTAGATAGACCGTCTCTGATGAAGTCATCATCTAACACTTCAAAGCAGATTATCGATTGGAATACTCGCCCAGAAACTTCATGCTTGATCCATTCTGATCCTGATTGGAAGTCTCTTACCCTTCTGGCTTCTGGGGAAACGAATTCAGCAATACCGCGAATCGGGATGTACTCGCCAAAGGGAGCTAAATCTTGCTTGATATACATGCTCTCAACGCGATTACTCTCGTTGTATAGAATTGAAACGTTCTTTGGTCCAAGTTCCTCGCGCAAAACCGCACCAACCAGTAATGGCGTCTTCGTCTTTGTGATGACATTTTGGATTATCCGTGCTGCTTCTTGATTGCGTAACGGATCAATATCAGAAGCATTTTCTGGCCAGACAATCAAATCGACTTCATCGGTAATTGCTTCCGTCGCATCAGCATGTCGTTTTAAAACAGATAGCGCTCGCTTGTTGTAATCAAATCCTAATTCATCAACTCCGCCTTGTACGGCAACCACCTCAATAGATCCATTTGTGGTCGGTAACGGCAGAAAAATACTTATCAGAAATGGAATCGGCAACAGAGATATTGTCTTAACCTGCATACTTACAATAAGTGTGGAGACAGTTACAACTACGAATGTGACGCCTGCTACGCCAACTATTGAGTAAAGACCCGAGAGATATTCAACCTGAGTGTGCCCCACTCTCCCCCATCCAAAGCCACCAAAAGGCCACTTCATTCGCGCTATCTCTATCACTGTGAATAAAGATGCAAACAGAAACGCTGATGAAGCGCCCCTCCTCCAAGCGAAGAGCGCGAGGAGGCTAAAGAACGCTGTCTGAAGGAGGGAAAGGCTTACCCAGGGCACCCATCCCACATAAGAACTGGACCAATGCAGCAGCGGTAGAAAAAACACCAATCCAGCAAGAATCGATGCGATTAATCGATCGCGCAAATTCCTATCAATAATTGACCTGTATAGAAGGGCAGCGCCGATATACGGGCCGAGTGCGAACTCCAAAGGCGCAAAGCCGGTCCATAAGAAAAAGCCAGCAAGAACTGGGAGCGCTATTCCCACCCTAAAGCCGCCTTGAGTCGAGTGAAGCTAGTGGCGAGCCCATGTTCTTTGGTGAGTTTCTCCAACATCTTTGCATCTTCGGCTTGATTAGGAATCTTGAAATCCAACTTCGGTAGTGAAATATTTACAGCGCAAGAAACTAGTTCTTCGACAATCCCTGCATATGCTTCATCGGCGAGAATCCGCTTGCGATGAATGTCACGGAGATTCTTGTCTTGCGATTTGGCGGCGGCAACGACTGCGTCGATGGAATCGAAATTGGAGGCAATTTCTGCGGCACCCTTCTCTCCAATTCCCTTAATGCCAGGAAGACCATCTGAGGCGTCGCCGCGAATCATGGCGAAGAGTCCGTAGCGCTCTCCTGGAATTGAGTATTTGTTGGCTATCCAGGCGCTGTCAACTAGATCATGGGCGCTGATTCCCTTAGCAAGGTAAACGACTTTTACATCTCGATCATCATCAACAAGTTGAAAGAGATCACGATCACCCGTGACAATTCGTACCGGACCCAACTCGCGTTTAGCGAGCGTTGCTATGACATCGTCAGCCTCGTAATCATCAGCTCCGATGATTTGAACTCCAAGTGATTCAAAGAAATCAAGAATGATAGGAACTTGCGGAGTGAGTAGATCTGGTTCCTCTTCCTCCTCGCCACTCTCATCTAAACGATTCGTTTTGTACTCTGGGAAAAGCTGCACTCGCCATGAGGGCCGCCAATCTCCGTCAAGGCAGATTGCCAGACGATCAGGTCGATAAGCATTGATTAGTCGAGCAGCCATATCAATAAACCCTTTGACGGCATTTATAGGTTCACCCTTTGGCGAGAGCAACGTGTCGGGCATCCCGTAATAGGCTCGATACCAAAGTGATGCGCTATCTATCAGCATTAATGTCATGCAACCACCGCCGAGTAAGCGACTACCCCTCTGTCTATCCGTTTTATCGCTTCTCGTGTAAGCGCTGTGAGTTCACTGCGCGCACTCATGAGTTGACCGAGTAAATCAATGATCTGTCGCATATTTCGCACGAAATCACCGACCGGTATCTCTGTCTCTCGCAGAATTGAGTGCAAGGAGTTGCCATTTGCCCATCGATATGAACTCCACGCTAAGTCGAAATTCGGCTCGCGTTGCGGATTTAGTCCCTCGCCCTCTTCAAGGTAAACCAATTTCGACCAAGTCGAAATACATGCTCTAACTGAGTTGTCTAGACTCTTTGGAATCCTCGGAATCTTGCTCCGCTCACCTCGCCCTTCAAAAATTAACCCTGATAGTAAGCCAACTAAATCTGCCGGCGAAATGGCGGCAAACAAGTCTTGAAAAATCATCTCCGTAAGTAACAAGTCGCTTTCGGCATAGATACGTGTTAGCGAGATTCCTTTATCAGTCAACTTCTCCCCTTGAACGTATCCAAGCTCTTCCAAGATGGCGATCACGCGATCAAAGGTACGTGGGATTACATTCGTTCTATTTTCCATGCGAGAGCGCAAACCATCAGTCTCTCTTAACAGTCGCTCACCTCGCTCATGATGCCGCGCATGATTCTCTCTATCTGGGCATTGGTGACTGGGGTGAGACTTCAATTCTTTTCTGTGGAACGAGATTTCCTCTTCAATATCTCGACGATTTCTACGCCTCTCACCGCGGCCAGGTCTCTGAGATGCGCTCTGTTCCAACTTCTTTATAGCGAATCGATGCATCATGTATTCTGAAAAGTCACCGAGGTGACATGCGCCCTCTCCCGAAACTCTGCTGAGGGCATCCTCGTTCTTTGCGATCTGTTTAAGGAGACCCGAAACGCTGTGATCTGCTTGAAACTGGGCGAATGATGCAGCTAGAGATTTGCGCGCCCTCTCCTTTCCGAATCGCGATATCAAATTCGCTGACATGTTGTAGGTCGGCGAGAAAGAGGATTTCAAAGGGTAGGTACGAGTACTTGCAAGTCCTGCGGCAAGTGAACTATCAATCTGTTCGCTCCAAAGAACCACGGCATTACCTTCAATATCAATGCCTCGGCGTCCCGCTCTTCCGGTGAGTTGGGTGTACTCCCCTGGCGTTACTGCTACATGACTTTCACCGTTCCATTTAATTAACTTCTCCAAGAAGACAGTTCTAGCGGGCATATTGATACCAAGCGCCAGAGTTTCTGTGGCAAAAACCAATTTGATTAAACCTTGTTGAAAGAGCTCTTCAACCGTTTCCTTAAACATCGGCAATAGACCGGCGTGATGAGAAGCAATACCTCGTTCTAGGGCCTGGGACCATTCATGGAACCCAAGAATGCCAAAATCTTCGTGAGGCAATTCGGAGGTCTTACGAGCGATAACCGCTTGAATGATCTCGCGCTCATCACTTGTGGTGAGGGAAATTCCATCTCGAATACATTGAGTAACAGCTGCATCGCAACCCGCTCGGGAGAATATGAAATATATGGCTGGCAAATACTGCCGTTCATGTAGCTTCCAAATAATCTCGGGCCTAGTTGGAGCCTTTATTGAAGAGAAGGAGCGACCGCCCGTTCGCGAACTTCCCGGAATTCGACGCGCGGAACTCCGCTCTAGGCGTATCAATTCAGGGTTGACTCGACCATCATCAACGAAGAGATCTAGCAATCGATTTCCAATCAGAATGTGCTGGTAGAGAGGTACTGGACGGATCTCGGAGAGAACAACCTCGGTTTCGCCTCTTACACTTTTGAGCCATGCCCCAAACTCCTCAGCGTTGGAAACTGTTGCTGATAAGGAGATTACTTGGATCCGTTCCGGGAGATGAATAAGAATTTCTTCCCACACAGCGCCCCGAAATTTATCTGCCAAAAAATGAACTTCATCCATAACTACATAACCGAGATTTTCGATGCCCTCGCGCCTTGCGTAAATCATGTTGCGTAAAACTTCCGTAGTCATCACTACGATTGGCGCATCGCCATTTACGGAAGAGTCCCCCGTTAACAAGCCCACATTTGCCTCGCCATGGACCTTGCAAAGTTCAGCGAATTTTTGATTTGAAAGCGCCTTTATAGGAGTCGTATAAAAGCATCGCTGCCCTTTTTGCTCTGCCAAAAAAGCTGCAAATTCCCCCACGATCGTCTTTCCGGCTCCGGTGGGAGCAGCAACCAGAACGCTCTTGCCATCTTCGACATGCTGACAAGATATTGTCTGAAAATCATCAAACGGAAACTCATATCGGCCCGAAAACTCGCTTGTAAGCGGATATCTGTTTCGACGTTTCGCAGCGACTAAGCGTTCCGCCGGGGAAAGACTCATGTGCGCAACCAAGTCTTTAGCGCACCAGGAACAATCTCGGTTGTGATCGGTAAGGGGCCAATACGCTCACCGTCTGCGTACGCGATTGCTTTCGATTCGATGGATATCTTTCTGCCTTGCAGAATCTTCACTTTGGGATGTGTGACATGTGTGCCTTTGAAGACTCGTGGAAATACCTTCAAAAACTCGAATTTAGATACCGGTTCCAGAATCAATAGGTCGAAGAGACCGTCTCTGATATCTGAGTTGGGGCAGATTTTCATTCCCCCGCCGTAGCTGATTCCATTAGCAATAGCTATCAACATTGCTCGAGTGGTTATTCGTTCTCCATCGACGGTTATCTCATACTCCAATGGCTTGAAAACGGGAAGTTCAAGCAACATCGCCAAGTCGTATTTGATCTTGCTTCGAATTCTCATTTGATTTGCTCGTTCATTTACCATCGAGTCAAAGCCGGTACTGAGGATTTCGGCAAAGTACCTGCCGTTTACCCTACCTAAATCAACTGAAGTTGCAGGATGCGTTAGTGAATAACTTAGAGCTGTAACTGGTGAGGCTAGATCAAGATTCATAGTTCTTGCAAAATCATTCCCGGTGCCAGCAGGGATAAGTATTAAAGGCACATCGCTCCCAGCGAGTTCTTGTATTGCAAGATGAACCATTCCATCCCCACCAACAACAATTACCGATTTTGGTCGCTTCGCTTTGAGCGCGGAACGCAAGTTCAATACTGCGCTTTCATAGCTCGTTCCTGAGATGTCCTCATACGATAGGTTTCGAGCAGTAATTTCTGCAATTACTTCCGCTTTAACTCTTGAACCTTGCCCAGCCCCAGAAGTTGGATTGGCGAGCAGTAGATACATTACTTGGCCCTAAATTGATTCAGGTGAATCGATCGGTTTTACAGCGTCAATGTCAGAAGCGGCCGAATCTAAAGTTGCATTAGCTATCTTAGCGCGACGCTTATCCACAAGGAGTGCGATAAAACCGGAAACAAAATAGAGGAAGATTAAGGGAACGGCCAGAGCCGCCATGGATAACGGATCAGCCGTTGGCGAAAAAGCCGCAACAAAAAGCGTGATTCCAAAGATTGAGAAGCGCCAAGGTTTAAGTATGGACTTACCGCTGAGAACTCCAATCAAATTAAGCGATACTAGAAAGACAGGAAGTTCAAATGCGATTCCAAAAATCAAAATTAACCTCAGTACAAAATCAAGATAATCATCAAAGCGGACCAAGTTGTTTAGAGAATCTGGAGTAAACCCAAAAAGAACCTCGATTGCCAGTGGTAGGACGAAATAGGCTAGTACTGACCCTAAGGCAAAGAACGGAGTAGCTGCCGAGATAAAGAGAACTGAATTTCGTTTCTCTCGCCAGGATAAAGCTGGTGCGATGAAAGCCCAAATTTGATATAGCCAGAATGGTGCGGCGAGAATGATTCCGGTTAGAAAAGCAACTTTCAGTTGCAAGTTTAAGGGGCCTAGAACCCCAGCAATGTAGAGCGCTCCGCACTCCGCCGCATCCGATGCTTGAGCGGCCTTAAGGTCGCATACGGGAGAGGAGAGAGTCGAGATAATGTCGTTGTAATAGATAAAACCAACGACAGCAAACACCACAATCGCCACCGATGATTTGATAACCCTGCCGCGAAGTTCACGAAGGTGATCCAAAAGCGGCATCGTTCCGCGATTAGTAGACAATTTGGCACTCACCGCCTATTGCGCGTTGGCCGACTACTTCAAGCTGACTTAGCTAGCCGACTTTCCATCATCGTCGACTTTCTTATCATCCTTATTCAATTCCTTAACCTCACTCTTAAAGATGCGCAGAGATCTACCTAAGGCACGAGCTGAGTCAGGGAGGCGCTTTGCTCCGAAGAGAATTATTGCTACGAGGGCAAGAATTAAAAGCGATTGGGTCTGGTTGAGATACAGAGCTGGCTGTAGATAGAACATAAGCACCCTCCTCTAAGAGCTGACGAGGGCAACGCTATCACGACCTAAAAGATAGGACCGCCTCAGTCATTTATTGGTGTAATTCTTCAGCGACTCCTCAGCCAAAAAAGCAACTCTTGCAGCGATTCGGTCAGGGCTCTCAACTACAAGTTCGCCACCTTCAGCAAGAGCGCTCCGAACCAGCCATTCATCTTGAAAGATGTCTATAAAGAAATGATCTCCGCGCCGGTCTATCTGTGAAGAGTTCTCCTCAAGGAAGCGATTATCTTCAGCAGCTCTTAAAGTGGCTTTAGTGATCGATTCGACCTCGGGGGAAGTTGCTCGGACCGAAGCCTCATCTACCAAATTTGCAGACTTCACATTTGCAAGATTAAAAGTACGCACTCCATTACTCGAATCGCACCACGCTTCAATCAAAGTTCGGTTTAATTCAGGAATTACTCTAGTTATAGAAATCTTTCGCTCAGTTACCTCCGATTTCGTCGGATTAATGTAGGTGATGAGAAGCTTCTTTCCTTGAGCCATGGAATCTGCAACTATCTTCAACTTAGTTCGCTCGGCATCACTTTCGAAGTAAATTGCTGCATCTGGCACCTGGTCTGTGAAAAGTCGAGTAAATTTCTCACGTAAGGCTCTAACCTTCACTCGTTTTGCATCTGGTAAAAGTTCTTCCAGAGCTGCAAGAGCTACCCGAATAATCAGAGCTTCAGTTTGCGAAAACCTCCTGGGTGAGTCCAGGTTTTGCGGCTCACGCAAGGAAACAATTCCGTCATCTACAGAAAGATCAATCAATTCCAGCGGCGTATATCCAGGAAGACCACACATAAAAAGTAAGTCGAGATCTTTAACGATTTCTGGGACGGTTACTCCAAACTGTTCCGCTACCTCTTTTAAGGAGATCCCTGGATGGTTATGAAGAAACGGAACGAGATCGATAAGTCGAATAGCGCGCGCTGCTGCCGACTCAACCATGATTGCTTACCAATTTCTGCAAGCTTGCAACGACTAAGGAACGATGCTCAGCTGGTTCTTGCACTACGGCGTCTGGTCCCATCCAGAGAATCTCCCTTAGGGCTTGCTCCTGATCTTTGAAATTAACGTTTAGAAGATCCCAGTCCTCATCTAGTTGTGTTATCGACTCAGATAGATTTCTTAAGTTTAAAGCGAGCGCCCGTCGCACTTTAACTGCAACTCTGTACTCCCCTGGTTTCAACATCACTAGGTAATCCTTGATGCTGAAGTCCTTTGGAATTGAATAAGAGTTACTTGCACTTACGAGCTCAATCTTCGAACTAAATCTCGACAATTTGAAGACTCGAACATCGTCACGATCCAAATCTTCACCTATGAGATACCAACTTCCGCGCCATGCGCTAAGCCCCAGCGGATTTACTCGCCGATCCTCACCCCTTGAAGATCCCTCTTTTCGATATTGAAAGGTTACGGTCCGACGGTCACTCAAAGCGTTAAGTAATTCTGAGAGCCCATTTTCAGTAATATCGATATCTGAGAGTCGAAATTCGTCCGGCGTTATGGGTGAAACTGCTAACGAATTAATGCGACGATTTAAAGATTGCGTTGAGTCACCAAGATCTGAATTAGCGATCAATCCGAGAGCCAGCGAAACAAGTCCTAGTTCCTCAGAATCAAATTTCTCGCGTAGCTGAAACACTTCTGCCCTAATTCGGTACCCAACTTCATCCTCAAAAAGAGGGTCATGGCTAGCAACCTCAATCTCTATACCCAACGTTCTAAGATCATCCTTGTCCCGCTCAAACATTCGCTCTTTTGTTTCGTTACTACCGGAATACCCTGCAACCCTTCGGAAAATCTCACTCTTTGTCATGTATCGCTTGGTGCCCAGCAGAGCCATAGTGAGATTGACCAGACGCTCGGTCTTTGCGCGAGACATGAGGCGCATTATTGCCGGATTTCGTTGTAAGGTGCGCTTCATGAAACGTAAACCTTCCTACTTAATTTCTCTTTTTAGCTCACTTGTAATTGCTTCAACCCTGCTTGTGGGCTGCACCACCGATGGTGGCGCGCCTTCTGATGCGCCGATGGGGCAACAAGAAGAAGGAAGCGCTAACGTTGCGGGCATGCCGAAAGTCTCAGGTGATCTTGGCCAAGAACCTCAAATTGGAGCGCCCGAGGGGAATCCACCGAGCGAATTAGTTACAGAAGATGTTTTTGTTGGTACTGGCGCCGAAGCGCTACCTGGCTCAACACTCACTGTTCATTACACGTTGATGACGTGGTCGAATGGTCAGATCGTTGAAAGTTCATGGATAGGTGATCCTGCGACATTTCCATTGAGTGGAGTAATTCTCGGTTGGCAGGAAGGAATACCGGGAATGAAAGAGGGCGGACGTAGACTTCTTGTTATTCCGCCGGATCTCGGTTACGGAGAAGCAGGAGCTGGCGCATCAATCGCCCCAAATGAGACTTTGATTTTCGTAGTTGACTTGATAAAAGTTAACTAAGAGTCATTCTCTGAGTACGCGCCTTTAGAAGGCCTTCTTCGCCTTCGGATCGCTTTGACTCCAGGTGCGAGTCGCCGCGCAAAAAGTAGGAATCCAGTATGAGCATTCATTGAATGTTGGGGACGTACCGCTAACCCTTCGTGGTGCCAGTTTCGAAGCATGGTTTCGAAACTTTCTGGCTCTGAAAAGAGATCAGACTCTCTAACTGCTTCGGCGGTTCTGGAGAGTTGAGTTGTCGTGGCTACATAGCAACATAAAACTCCTCCGGGCTTCAAAGCATCAGCGGAAGTCTTAAGAACATCCCATGGCGCAAGCATGTCCAAAACAACTCGGTCATATTCGCCAGAAAAAGATGCGCTCTCGACTCGTCCACTCTTCAACTCCCAATTCGTGGGCGAGTCACCGAAGTAATTTTTCACATTCGTCCGAGCAATATCTAGGAAATCAGGGCGCTCTTCATAAGAAGTTAGAACGCCAGAAGCTCCGATTGCTCGCAGGATTGAGATTGACAGCGCTCCGCTTCCAGCACCAGCTTCAAGTACGCGAGCGCCAGGAAAGAGATCACAAAAACCAACAATCACGGC
>JACCDO012259697.1_pt1 | contig 10087 bp, 9 predicted proteins | sample 7446101 | NCBI WGS metagenome assembly JACCDO01 (sample SAMN15323440, study PRJNA562643) | freshwater metagenome | isolation source: river surface water | place: USA:Blue River Watershed | collected 2017-08-16
GCTCGGCCAACAGGCCTTGTGCATCTAGAAATTGTTGTTCCGTATACATTTAGGCTTGAATTAACGTGCCTTTGTCGGGCTGTGAAACAAAATCTGCATGGCAAAGACGAACGGTTTGAACCCCTTGTGCAATGGCTTTTAAGGCATTTTCAAGTTTAGGTATCATGCCTGCAGACACGACGCCATCCGCTTTTAATTGCGTAAAATTCGCTTGATTAATTTGAGAAATCACCGAATCGTCATCATTGGGATCCATTAATACGCCTTGCTTTTCAAAGCAATAAGTTAGTGTCACTTCGAAATGCGCACTCAAGGCAATCGCCAAAGCTTGTGCCATCGTATCTGCATTCGTATTTAGTAATTGACCCGAAACATCTGCTGTGATCGGTGCAAAAACAGGACTAAATCCTGAAGTAATCAATCCAGCTAAACCAGTAGCATTGACGTGCTCAATATCCCCTACGAATCCATAATCTATCGGAACTGGATTTCTTTTTTTCGATACCACAAAGCCACCATCTGGGCCAGCTAGCCCGATGGCATGGCATTGTAAAGCTTGCAATGAAGCTACGATAGATTTGTTGATCCAGCCAGCATAAACCATGGTGACGATCCGAAGGCTGTCACCATCTGTCACGCGCCGACCGTCTATCATTTGGCTTTCTATTCCCAAATTAGCCGCCATAGATGTAGCAATCTTTCCACCTCCGTGAACTAATAATTTAGGGCCTTGAATCGAAGCAAAATTCGTTAAAAAAGAAGCTAAGGCCTCCGGCGCATCGATGATGTTCCCGCCAATCTTGACAATATGTAAGGCCTGCTTGCTCATTAGAATAAATATGGACTTTCAACCCGCATTTGGGTTAATAGAATTTCTTTGATCACAGCTTGCGCCGCCCAAAGCCGATTTCCGGCTTGTTGGATCACAATTGAATTCTCCGAATCAATCACCGCATCATCCACAACGACATTCCGACGAACCGGTAGGCAGTGCATGAATTTGGCGTTATTGGTTAAATCCATTTTAGCCTTTGTAACCGTCCATGCCGGATCCGAAGAAAGGATTTTACCGTAGTCAGAATAGGATGACCAGTTCTTTGCGTAGATGTAATCCGCGCCAACAAATGCTTCCTGTGGATCATAGCAGATCTTCGCATTTCCAGCAAATTCAGGAGCTAATTCATATCCTTTTGGATGTGCAATCGTAAAGTCTACGTTCGCTATATTCATCCATTCTGCGAATGAATTGGGTACGCATTGTGGCAATGCTTTCACATGAGGCGCCCAAGTTAATACCACTTTAGGACGGTCCACTTGCTTTGTTTCCGTAATCGTAATCAAGTCGGTCAGTGATTGCAACGGATGTCTGGTAGCCGATTCCAAACTGACAATGGGCTTACCGGTATATTTGATGAATTGATTGATAACCAATTCTGAATAATCTAATTCACGATCTACAAGGCCAGGAAAACTCCGAACACCCACGATATCGCAATATTGGCCGATAACGGCTGCAGCTTCCATGACGTGTTCCGCCTTGTCGCCATTCATGATGACGCCCTCATTCATTTCTAATTGCCATCCATCAGTACCCACATTCATGACCATGACATCCATGCCCAAGTTCTGTGCCGCTTTTTGTGTCGACAATCGTGTCCGTAAACTCGAGTTGAAAAACAGCAAGCCCATCGTTTTGTTCTTGCCAATGTGCTTGTCGGCATACGGAGACTTTTTCATCAACAAGGCTTCGTTGATAAGTTTGTCAATGTTATACGCGTCTTTAACGGAAGTAAAATGCTGCATAGAATGTGTGGCCCGAAGGCCTTATAGTATTGGCAATTTGGTAAAATTACCATTTTTGATAGATAAATGAAATTTATCGTCGGCGTTCCCACATGAAAACTTCAAGCGGGTCAGGACATTCAATGGATTTCTGTCCTGTTTGAATAAATTGATTCAATTGTAGCACGCGCTGTGACGCAACATTTTCGCATGGCGTTTCCGCGCGTATAATTTGTAAGTCGGCATCCTGAAATGCCCATCGAGCCAATGTCTCTACCGCCTCTGATGCATAACCATGGCCTCTGAATTTTTGATCGAGCGCATAGCCCATTTCCGTCGTACCCTGGTTATCGGGTAAACCTGAAAGTCCAATTCCCCCGATAGAGCAGGATGAAGCCGTTAGGATTATTTCCCAATTTGTGTACCACATAAAATCCAACGGGAATTTATGAGTCATGGGCAGCCAAAAGTTAACCAAGGCATCCTCCATTTCTTGATTGTAAAACTTTTCCAAGGAAATGTTGTTTGGTTTCAAGTTCAATTCCTTTTCAACAGCCTCCCTTCCAAATTGTCGCCAAATTTTCAGCAGACTATGGTCTAGTGGAATGAGCGTTAAACGGGAAGAAGTTAATGCAATCATAAAAGGCAGCGAATATTGACCTACAAATTACCTGTTTTGGTCGCAAAATTACATGTATTACTAAATGTATGTAGATTTTTGTGACCGAATTAAAATGAAACCGAATTATTGCCAAACTAAAATATATATGAAATACCTTTTAATTTTAATTACCAGCTTTATTACCGTGTTCTCCGTGAACGCACAAATACCGGGAGGTTTCGGAATGGCCCCAGCAAAAAAGGAAGCCGTTATTCCAGGAACAGCTCAAGCTGCACCTAAAGGATCCGCTAAAATTGTCGGTTATCTATTAGACTCCACAGACAAAAAACCAGTTGAATTTGCTTCCGTTGCTTTGATTAATAAAGCGACAGGCCGACCAGTCGATGGAGCCGTGGCTGATCAAGTTGGTAAATTTACGATCAACAAAGTTCCCGTAGGTGATTACAAATTAGTAGTCTCTTTCATTGGCTATGATAGCAAAACATTATTTGTTTCTGTTTCTGCCAAAAATGACGACCAAGACTTAGGCGTGATTTCATTGTCTTCTAGTACAAAGATGTTGGCCGAAGTTACAGTAGAAGGTCAGCGTGCCCTAATTGAGGAGCGTGTCGATCGCACGGTGTATAATGCAGAGAAAGATGCATCCAATAAAGGGGGTGATGCCACAGATGTATTGAAAAAAGTTCCCATGCTTTCGGTTGATTTGGATGGAAATCCTTCCCTACGTGGTTCAACTAACGTGAAGGTATTGATTAACAACAAGCCTTCTACGATCATGGCCTCAAGTATTACAGATGCCTTGAAGCAAATCCCAGCGGATATGATCAAGACGGTTGAGGTAATTACTTCGCCATCGGCTAAATATGATGCTGAAGGTTCTGCGGGTATCATTAACATCGTGACGAAGAAAAACACATTACAGGGTTTGACCTTGAATTTTGATACAAGTGCGGGTGTTCGTGGTTCGAACCTTGCTTTGAACGGTAACTTCCGTAATAAAACTTGGGGCTTGTCTTTAGGTGGTTTTGGTCGTTCGGAATACAATGTAAACGGTAAGTTTGAGAGTACACAAATTACAACAAGTAATGGTGTTCAAACGACCAATGTCCAGTCAGCCGAATCTCGCCGTCAAGGTTTATTTGGTAATTACCAATTGGGATTTGATTGGGACATCAACAAATACAATTCATTGACATCCAACGTTCGCTTTGGTTTACGTAACGGAAATAACTGGCAAGATAATTTGTCTCAGATTCGTAACGGTACATTAGCCAGTTTACGCAATACAAATTCTTTGGATCAATCGGCGAACGTTGATGTGAACTTTGACTACACGAGAACATTTGAAAAACCTCAGAAGGAATTCTCGATTTTGACGATGTACAGCCGTAACAATCGTACCAATGATTTCTACAATTTAATCATGAATCCGACTGCTACGATGAGCCAAATCATGAGTTCAATTAAGAACGTAAATGATGCTTATAATGAGGAGGCAACGATTCAAATGGATTATCAAACGCCAATCAACAAAGCTTCGATGATTGAGTTTGGAGCGAAAGCCATCACGCGTAATGTAACATCTGATTATGCTTCGTTTACAGCGGGTGCCGATGGGATTTATTCTCCGGCAGTTGGCAATATCAATTTACCAACCAACGTATTTGATTACAATCAAAACATCTGGGGAACTTATGGTTCTTACACGTTGACAACAAAAAACAAGTGGAGCATTAAGGCTGGTGCACGTTATGAGCACACAGACATAACAGCTGACTTTAAAAACAAAGATGGTTTGAGTACGGTCATTCCTCCGTATGGTGTTTTAGTTCCAAGTGTAAATATGTCGAAGACATTTAAATCAGGCACTTGGAGATTCAGTTACAACCGTCGTATCCAACGACCAGGTATTGAAAACTTGAACCCAAATATCAATGCCACCAACCCATTGAATATTTCGCAAGGAAATCCAAATTTGGCTCCTGAATACACCAACAACTACGAGGTTTCATATAGCAAGTTTGTGAAGCAAACGTATATTTCAACAGCTCTATTTGTACGTAATACAACGGGTGCCATCAGCCGTATTCGCCAAGTAACAGGTGATGTGGTGAAAACAACGTCCATGAATATTGGAAATGAAGATGCGTATGGTGCGAACATTAACTTAAATGTGAACCTATCGAATAAGTTGATGCTTGGTGGTGGCGGTGATTTGTCTTACATGGTTTTGGCGAACAACAACCCAGATCCAATGTTGGCGGCTAGCAACGAAGGTTTACAATCGAACTTCCGTATTTTTGGTAATTACACGATTGGAAACGGATGGGGTGCGCAAGTGTTCTCATTCTATCGTGTGAATCAAATTCAATTGCAAGGTTCTCAGGGAGGATTTGGTATGTATAGTTTGAGTTTCAAGAAAGACTTTAAAAACAAAAAGGGTAGCATTGGTTTTGGAGCGGAGAATTTCTTGACGCCTAATGGTTTTGTGATTCGTAATGAAACGAAGACTGCTACAATTAGTCAAATTTCAGAGAATACGATGCGTAACATGAACTTCAAGATCAATCTATCTTACCGTATTGGAAAGATGAGTTTTGGTCCTCAAAAGAAGAAGAAATCAGTAAATAATGACGATACAAAAGGCGATGGTGGCGATGCAGCTCCAGCAGCTCCACAACAACCGATGGGTATGCCAGGCATGCGTATGGGTGGTGGCGGAGGCGGTGGCTTCGGCGGCCCACGCTAGTGATATTTCTAAATAGATTAAAACAAAAAAGGAGACCATTTTAATGTGTCTCCTTTTTTATTTCTGTCTTTCAATGGTATAGGATAATAAATCACCGAGCGAGTCTCGGTACTTGGATGCTGGAAATTGGGCCAAAATATCTCTAGCCTCCTGCGCAAACTCTTGCATCTTTGCTGTGGCATACGCCAAACCTCCTGTAGATTTAACAAAATCGATTACCTCACGTACTTTCTTTGGATTCTCAGAATCGTTTTTGATCGTATGGATCATGGATTTGCGCGTGGAGCGATCCGTGTTTTGTAAGGCATAGATCAATGGCAGTGTCATCTTTTTTTCTTTAATGTCAATGCCTAATGGCTTTCCAATCTCCGCATCGCCATAATCAAACAAATCATCTTTGATCTGGAAAGCAATGCCCACCTTCTCACCAAACTCAGAAGCCATAGTTACGTATTTCTCTTCTGCATCTGTGGACTGAACCCCCACAGCGCAACAAGCGGAAATTAGTGTGGCCGTTTTTTTACGAATAATGTCAAAGTAAACATCTTCAGTGATGTCTAATTTACGAGCCTTCTCAATCTGTAATAATTCACCTTCCGCCATCTCCCGAACGGCTGTCGATACGGATGTCAATAAGTCAAAATCCTTATGATCTACGGAAAGTAAAAGTCCTTTGGATAGGAGGTAGTCTCCTACTAAAACCGCAATCTTATTTTTCCAAACCGCATTGATTGAGAAAAATCCCCGTCGATAATCCGATTCATCCACGACATCGTCATGCACTAAGGTTGCTGTATGTAATAATTCGATTAATGCTGCCCCGCGATGGGTTTTCTCGTTGATATTGCCAACCGTCCCTGCCATCAAAAACACGAACATCGGTCGCATCTGCTTGCCCTTGCGTTGCACGATGTAATTCATGATCGTGTCGAGCAACATCACCTTGGTCTTCATGAACTGCCGAAACTTGCCTTCAAATGCCTTCATGGGTTCCGCAATGGGCGCCTGAATGGAGGAGATGGAATAGGACATATTTTCGGGGAAGAGCCTAGTAGGCAGCGTTATAATTTGTGTAAATTTAACGACTATTTGCAATAAATTGTTTCCGCGCCGTTAAATAAAACAAAATATATGAGCAAGATTTTAGTTCTCGCTGGAGGGTCCGTCAAGGGTGCATTTCAGGCTGGCGCCATTAAGGCTTTTGCCGAGCAAGGTTTTCAACCAGATGCCATCTATGGGATTTCGGCGGGGAGTTTGAATGCGGCATATTTGGTCAATAAAATAGGCCAACAAGCTCTAGCGGGGGAGGGAGTTTCATTCGTTCAAGCCGCACAGGATTTATGGGATTTTTGGGAAAGACGCATTACCAGTCCGTCCAGTTTATCTAAACCACTTTCCCTTTTTGAATTAGGTTGGTCCGCCTTACGAAAAAAATTTAAGGGCTTAGTTTCCACTCAACCGTTACGGACGTTGATCGAAGAAGAATTGTCGGCGCGCAATTTAAACGCTAGCCCCGTTTCATTGAAAATTGGCGCTGTTAATGTGATCGATGGAGGTATCCATTACGTAGATCCCAGTGAGGAGGCATTTTTTGACTATTTGATGTCTTCGTCTGCTATTCCCATTTTGATGCCTCTGGTTCAAATTAATGGCGAGGTTAGACGCAGTTTTTTAGATGGAGGCTTGCGTGACGTGACGCCTATTCGTAAAGCATTAGCAGATGGCGCTACGGAGATCGTATGCATCAGTTGCCACCCGGAAACAATTGAAGGTGGGGTTTTTGATACGGGGGATTTATTGGCGCTCGTAGACCGTGTCATGGACATCGCCGTCAATGAAATCCTAAATGCTGATTTGCGCGAAACCTTATTGATCAATAGTTCCTTGCCGCTCGATGGATCAGCACAGCTCGATGGTCCATTTAAAGGGTTTCAGCGTGTTAAGATAACGAATATCCGACCTGAGCAACCGCTAACCGTTGACATGCAGAATTTCACTAAAATGGATATTCGAAGAATGCTTGAAGTAGGCTATGCCGTGGGTAAAAATCAGGCATAAAAAAAGCCCGATCGATGACCGGGCTTGGGTTGTGGTTTACACCGACATGATATCTTTTTCTTTCTCAGTGAAAATCTGATCAATCCGCGCAACAAATCCGTCCGTGATTTTTTGAATTTTATCTTCACTCGCTTTGATCGCATCTTCCGATACGCCATCGCCTTTTAATTTCTTGATGCTATTGTTGCCATCTTGACGAGCATTGCGAATATTGATTTTCGCTACCTCGATTTCCTGCTTCACTCGCTTGACTAAATCGCGGCGACGCTCTTCCGTCAATGGTGGAATCGCTAAACGAATTAGCTCGCCATCGTTCATCGGATTTAAACCTAAACTTGAATTGCGAATCGCCTTTTCGATCTCCCCAAAAATCCCTTTTTCAAATGGTTTGATGGCGATCGTACGCGCATCGGGAGTCGTGATCGACGCTGCACCAGAAATAGGCGTAGGCATGCCGTAATAGTCGATCATCAATCCATCAAGCATCGATGTACTCGCTTTTCCAGCTCTAATTTTAGATAACTCAATGTTCAGGTGCTTAATCGCACCATCCATGGTCTCTTGCGTTGCTTCAATAAAAAACTCTAATTCTTCCATGTTGTATTAACTAATTAACGTTCCCACATCCTCACCAGACACTAAATCAGCCAAATTTCCTGACTTATTCATGTCAAAAACAATGATAGGTAAATTATTTTCTTGGCATAAGGTAAATGCCGTTGTATCCATAATCTTCAAGCCTTTTTGGATTGCATTCGAAAAGCTTAATTGGGTAAAACGAGTCGCCGTTGGATCTTTTTCCGGATCAGCCGTATAGACACCGTCCACACGCGTTCCTTTTAGTACCACATCCGCCTCAATCTCAATCGCACGTAACGATGCAGTGGAATCTGTTGTAAAATATGGGTTACCCGTTCCAGCACCGAAAATCACAATACGCCCTTTTTCAAGGTGACGAATGGCGCGCCGACGAATAAATGGTTCGCATACCGCTTCTACTTTTAAAGCGGTCATCATGCGAGTATATAATCCTTGTTTTTCTAAGGCAGCTTGCACAGCCATACCATTGATTACAGTGGCTAACATTCCCATGTAATCTCCTTGCACGCGGTCGATGCCTGCTTTCGCCGCACTCGCACCACGGAAAATATTTCCTCCTCCGATCACAATCGCTACTTCAACTCCTAAATCATGTACCTTTTTAATTTCTGCGGCGTATTGACCTAAAATAACAGGGTCAATCACTTCATCTTTCGTCGATAATGCCTCGCCCGAAAGCTTCAAGAGGATACGTTTGTATTTAGTTTCTTGCATGGAGAAAGGGTGTTTGTCGTGATTTGTGCGGTGCAAATTTAGAAAAATTATCGGCTATTTGGTAAAATTTTCAGCCCGATCTTTTGCTGCTGCTAATTTCCACCAGGGCAAATAAGGTTGGTCATGATGTTCATAATGATACCCAAAGAAATAACAAGATATAAATGCCCACACATGATTCCTTGCCTGACTCCGTGACTGTGTTTTATTACCCTGGGCATGCTCCCCACGATGCGGCAAATATGTACCAAAAATGAATAATTGAAGCGTACTTAAAATAGCTGGCAACTCCCAGAACAGAATCAAATTCCACATGGGAATCCACAATTTTAATACATTGTAGGTGACAGCCATCGCGAGGACTTGTTGCCACGTCACATACTGCCACATAAACTTAAACCACCACACAAAAAAATTACCTTGATGTACATCGGGGTCACCCTCTGTATTCACATAGGCATGATGCTCATGATGTTTCTTACGCAAAACCGTGTAGTTGTTAAAAGCAAAAAGGATAGTACAAAACCGACCAATCGCATTATTGATATAGGGATATTCAACGCTGACTACCCCATGAATCGAATCGTGGGACGTGATGAACAAACCGGTATATAAATGCATTTGAATGAGAATGCCCAGGTAGGTCCAGGGGCTGGCGGGGTCGAATGGCCGACTGAGCAAATAGTATAAGTGGGCGAACCACAAGGTCACTAATAAAATGCCCCAACAAATTCCCTTGAATTTTTTTAAATTGCTCATGCTAAATTGATGACCTCAAAATTAATACAATTAAAGATGAAAATTGTTTCCATTCTTATATTCATTCTTTCACTTTCCACTGCCACGTTCGCCCAAAAGACTTTTTGCAATCCAATGAATTTGGATTACGGGTTTACGCCTATTCCTAATTTTTCAGAGCAGGGACGTCATCGTGCTACCGCAGACCCTGTTATTGCCTATTTCAAGGACCAATATTATTTGTTTTCAACGAATCAATGGGGCTATTGGGTTAGTGATGATTTAGTCGATTGGAAATTTATTTCACGTAAATTTTTACAACCCTACCACAAAGTTTTTGATGAATTGTGTGCGCCAGCCACACTCGTATTAGGCGATAGTTTATTGGTCATCGGTTCCACGTATGAGAAAGATTTCACCTTATGGTATAGCCAAAAACCACAAACCGATACCTGGAAAGAGGCCGTACATGCCTTTACCGCCGGAGCCTGGGATCCTGCTTTCTTCGAAGACGATGACAAACGTGTTTATTTATATCATGGCTCTAGTAATTTTTACCCGATGTATGGTCAGGAAATTGACCGAAAAACGCTTCAGCCCATCGGCGAGCGCCATGAGTTAATTCGCCTACATGACGACCTACATGGCTGGGAGCGTTTCGGGGAATATCAAGACAATACTTTCTTGAAGCCATTCATGGAAGGTGCTTGGATGAATAAATACAAAGGGAAATACTACCTACAATATGGAGCCCCAGGTACGGAGTTTTCGTCTTATGGGGATGGGGTATATACGGCCGACAAGCCTTTCGGGCCATTTACGTA
>JACCDO010291790.1_pt1 | contig 10086 bp, 8 predicted proteins | sample 7446101 | NCBI WGS metagenome assembly JACCDO01 (sample SAMN15323440, study PRJNA562643) | freshwater metagenome | isolation source: river surface water | place: USA:Blue River Watershed | collected 2017-08-16
AAAAATACTAATGAAGATATTATTAAATACTTTGAAGAAGCAAAAGAAAAACTTGATAATGCAGTATATGGCATGGAAAACGTGAAAGAAGAACTTCTTTCATATATTGCTCAGATTATTACATCTGAGCAACAATGCAATCCTCGTGTTCTTGCTTTACAATCGGTTGCAGGATGTGGTAAGACATCTATTATTCGTAAAGGTTTTGCCGAAGTATTATCACGCCCTATTAAACATATTTCCATGGGCGGTATCACAGATTCGGCAACATTCTTTGGTTTTGATTACACTTATTACGGTTCAAAATGCGGACTTATTATACAATCTATTATTGAAGCAGGTGTTATGAATCCAATTATCTATCTTGATGAGTTAGATAAAATATCAGAAACTTCACAAGGACAAGATGTGGCAAACTTTCTTGTTCATCTTACAGATCCTGAACAACAGCATACATTCAAAGATAAGTATATTGGTTTTGATATTGATTTGAGTAAGGTTATGTTTGTATTTTCATACAATGATGACAATCTTATTAATCCGATTTTACTTGATCGTTTGAATGTTATTCGTGTTAAACCTTATAGTTTTAATGACAAGAAAGTTATTGCATCCAAGTATCTACTCCCTGAAGCGTGTAAAAACATCGGGTTTGACATCAATGATATTGATATTGATGAGTATGCTATTAACTATATTATTAGAAATTATGATCAAAAAGGTGGTGTTAGAGATATAAAAAGAGCAATGGAAACTATTATAATGCGATTGAACACTATTAAGGTAACTGGAAATAAAATTAAGTTAAGTTACTCTATAAATCCTGAAGTTATAGAGACAGAAGAAGTCGTTGTCAAAAATGTTTCTAATCGCAAAAGACTCAAGAAACAAGAAACTGTTAAGAAATTGAAATTCAAAATTACTGAACATAATGTGAGAAAAATCACATCAAGTGATAAGGAGGATAACACATCTTATAAAATGATGTTTTTGTAAAGATAAAGTATTTTAAAAGGTATTTATATATATGTATATATAATGAAAGTATATGTTCTCTTGAGTGATAGTTCAAATGTTCCACTTGCGATTTATGATGATTTTGATAAAGCCAAAAAACATTTATTGGAACATCCAACAAAACACTTGTGTATTTTTGAATATGAGTTGAATAGTACAAAACCAGGTAAAAATATTTATGATAATTACTTCAACCAACTTTTTTCTATTTAATTTAAACCATTTAAAAATTATTAATTTTGTTATTAATAATTTTTATTCATGATTGAGAAAATTATAAACAAGCGAAACTATCTTGTTTACAACAATGATTTTACAAATAAATACTATGAAAAATACTGCAACTTAAACATTAACTGTGAACTGGCATATCTTGAAAGATATACTGGTTTACTTAATGATTTACAAGAAGACTTTCAACTTTCAACTATAAGTGTTATAGGTGATAACTATGGTTGTTTTATTCCCTTGAATTGTCATTATCAAAATACGCATATTACAGTTTATAAAAGAAATGAACAGATTGATAGAAGACTTTTTTCAAATGAACGTATGAACTTGATTAACTATACAGAAGGGTATAATGTATCAGATATCATATTTATTTCCAAACAAGAAGATTTTCAACATTTTAAAAACCATATTGATTACTCCAACACCTTTGTATTATCACCTGAAAATGAGTTTCTTAATAGTCAATACAATTTTTATTACAAACTTTCTATCAAGTATCCAGAAGAGAAGCAACATGTCCTTTATGTACCTGATCATTTGAATGATAAGTTTATGCAACATTTTTTTTATTATTTCAATCAGGATGTTTTTAATTATGACAATTTGATAAACTTTTGTGTCATGGTAAAGAATGGTGGAGATCTCTTTGAGAAAATGTTGACTGAGAATCTGCATAATATTGATAGGTGGACTATTTTAGATACTGGAAGCACTGATAACACCATAGAAATAATTGAGCGAGTATTGAAGAATAAAAAGGGAAAATTGTTTCAAGAACCTTTTATTAATTTCCGAGATAGTAGAAATCGTTGTCTTGAACTTGCAGGCCAAGTGTGTAAATATAATATGATGCTTGATGACACATATGTTGTGCAAGGAGATTTACGTAAATTTCTTCACTTTATAAGAGGAGATCAGTTTGCTGATAGTTACAGTTTACTTATTAAGTCAGATGATATGGAATATTATTCTAATCGCATAACTAAGAGTGAGGAGAAACTTCGTTACATTCATAAAATTCATGAGGTTATAACAAATAAGAATAATGTGAATGTTGTTATACCCAATGATGAAGCGTGGATTATGGATTATCGCGCAGATTATATGGAGAAGAGAACAATGGAGAGAAAGCAGTATGATTTGAAAATTTTATTTGAAGAATTAGAAGAAGATCCTGATGATCCTCGAACTTATTATTATCTTGCACAAACTTATAATTTATTAAATAATCACGAGAAAGCTGCCGAGTTTTTTCGTAAAAGAGCATTTCATAAAAATGAAGGTTTTTTACAAGAGAAAATTGATGCTACATTTGAACTTGCTAGAACATTAAATTTTAAATTAAACAAATCTTGGAGTGAAGTTGAACCTTTATATAAACTTGCTTATGATTTAGACAAGAGTCGTCCTGATTCTCTATACTTTATAGGTATTCATTACTATTTAGAAAAAGACTACAAAACAGCATATACCTATTTTCTAAAAGCATTTGAAGTAGGATACCCAGTGCATGCACAGTTTTCATTAAAACCAACATTATCTTTTTATTATCTTCCGAAGTTTCTTGCAGAATTATGTATCATATTTAATAATCCTGTAATTGGTGTTGAATGTTGCAAAAGATTTTTCTCATTTGTAAAAGATATGAAAGACCCTGAAGTTAACACTATGCGTTCTTTTTTTGAAATATTCGATTCATGGATGCAATTACCTCCTCTTGTTAAGGAACCTTTAATTCCAAATAAACCTATCGTAGCATTTATGGTTGACGGAGGATTTACTAACTGGACAGGTAGTGATATTTTAACTAAAGGTGTTGGTGGTTCTGAAACATGGGCAATTGAAACAGCATCTGCTATGCAAAAACTTTATCCTCATTATAAAGTCATTGTATTTTGCAAAACTGATAGTTATGAGAACTTTAGAAATGTCGATTACTATCCCCTAAATGAATTTTACAACATTATTTCAACTACTCGAGTAAAAGCATGTATTGTGTCTCGTTTTTCACATTATTGCACTATTGCTCTACAAGGTTTTGTTGAAAATCTCTATCTTGTTTTACATGATTTGGGTCCTACTGGAAATGTTATTCCTCTTAGTGATTCTCTTAGAAAAGTAATTTGTTTAACACCATGGCATAAAAAATTTTTCCTACAAAGTTTCCCACAATTTGAAAGACGTGTAGATTATTGTCACTACGGCATTGATCAAGATATTTTCAAACCTGCAGAAAAGATTAAAAATCGTTTTATTTATTCTTCTTATCCCAATAGAGGTTTACTAACACTTTTGCAAATGTGGGACGATATTAAGAAAATTCTTCCTGACGCTACTCTTTCCATCTATTCAGATGTGTTTGGAAAATGGGCAAATGAAAATTATCCTGATGAGATGAAAGCAATCCAGCAAATTCTATGGGATGAAAACGGTGTTGAAAAGTATTATAATCGTGGTATTATTTATAATAGTTGGGTTTCTAAAAAAGAACTTGCAAGAGGATGGTCTCAATCTGAGTACTGGTTATATCCTTGTAAATTTGCAGAAACATTTTGTCTGACTGCATTAGAAGCAGCGAGATCGAAAACTTTAGCAATTTGTAATAACTTGGGTGCTCTTGTTGATGTAGTTGGCGACAGAGGCGTAATTATAAATGGTGATTCAACAACAGAAGAGTGGAAACAGAACACTTTAGAAAAATTAAAAGAAATTTCTAGCAATGAGCAAACTAAAAAAGAGTTAATCGAAAAAAACTATGAGTGGTCGTTAACTCATACATGGGAAAGTCAATCACAAGAACTATTTTCCAAACTTGAATTAGATAATACCACTGAAATCATTCCATCTCATAACAATAATTTTATTAAACTTTATAAAAATGATTTGATTTGTGATGTATATCAAAGGAGTCAAAAACCATTTGATCCAAAAGTTCAAGAAGTTCTTAATGATATATTATCAAAAGACTCTATTGTAATTGAAGCAGGATCGTTTGTCGGAATACAAACAATGTATTTAAGTAAGATGGTAAAGCGTATTTACGCATTTGAACCATTTATTAAATCTTGTGAGATTCTTTTAGAAAATATATCACAAAATAATATTAATAATGTAATAATTTATAATAAGGCACTTTCTAATGAAAATGGATATATTGAGATAATGAGTTTATTGAAAGAGACACACAAGGGATCAAGTAGTGTTTTAAATAATTTGAGTGTTAAAATAGCAAATAAGGTTAAAAAAGTTTGCGCAGATGATATTGTACCTGATATGATTGATTTAATTCTTATTGATGTAGAGGATCATACAAAAGAAATTCTCGAAGGATCAGTTGATATATTAAAAAAGTCTAGACCTTTTGTACTAGTTAAAGAGTATGATACAAATGAAAAGAATTCTCTTTTAATTTCATTGGGATATACAAGAAGAGAGATAAGTTATCCTTATGTGTTATATGAGTATTAAAAAAATTATTGAATTTATAGAATTTGATATGTATAAAAAATATATATCAAATAATTTATAAAAGTTATTTTAAAATTTATTGTTCAATTGGGTTCTCGTCAGAATGAAAATGGTTTTCCCACTCATGTTGTACACAATTCCATTTCTTGTCAGACATGAAATCAGTCAAATCAAGTTTTTTGAAAATAGGCACACATCTTTCTCTATCCTTATCAATACGATTACAATCATAACAACTTTGCACAAGTTTCAAAGAAGGGTTACACAAAGTGTGAAAAAGGGGTTTATCACAAGGAGCAGCATGTGAAACAGCACCGAAAGAAGCGAAAGCAACGAACAAAATAGCGAGGAGAGACTTCATTTTGCAATCTTATATTAATAAGAGATAATAAGTTTTTAAATTTTTTATTTTTCAAATAATTTAAAAAACACTTTTTGTAATATTGCTAAAACTGGAGGTTAAAATGATTGAAATTTCTCATAATCCTGTGTTTGAACTTTGTCATATAACATGTGATAAGGATATTACATGTCCTTTCAAGTTTGCAAAAAAAGCGAAAAAGTATTTTACACAATATTTAGAAAACTGTAAACAAAGGGACTTATGTGATTATGTCTTTCCTGAAAAGTATTACATTAGTGATATTGCAAATTATATGAGTGATTTTCTAATAACAAGAGAAAAGTATAATATCACTATTCATGATAAACGAAATATCATAAATAAAAAAGTAATAATATTACCTTATTTTGAAAAGGATAAAGGTGATTATAAAGTTTTTGCAATTGATTACACTGTTAAACCAGCAATAATAATAAAATATAAGGAAACTTACATAAGTATGATTGAAGAAAGATGTTTATACCTTTCTCATATTTTAAAATATAAAGATAAAGAGTTTGGAGTCTTGTCTATGAGTAATTTATTCTGTATTGAAAATGTGCAAAAATCTTATAATATTGTGAGAAAGTATATGGAATTATGTAACTCACTAAGTAGTCGAGAGAATAGAATGATTTGTAAAGACTGGTTATATCAGGAAATTTCAACCTATATGTTTCAAATACAGTTGCTTTCTGCAGAGAGTGTATTTGCACATCTAAATAAGTATAAAGTAGAAGAGGAAGTTTTTTACGCTTGTAAAGAAAAAGAATTTCAAAAGGTTGTAAAAAGTTTTTTTGTTGAAATTAAATAATAAAGTTTTTATGTTTACAATCAATAATAGAAAATGGCAGTGCAACTACCTAAATGGGTTGGATATACTAATCTTTCTTATGAGATTCCTCATATTTACAAAGACCCTCCTAAGTCTAAATTTACAACAAAACGTGACAAAATAAGTGATGCAGATGTTCAATGGATGACTCGTCCTGATAGTATCTATTCAGATCCTACAAGAATTAATGAAGCAATTAAATACCTTCCTCGTAGTATTGACCCTATTGCTAAAGTAAAATACGGATCAAATCCTTATAAACTCGATGTAATTAGACCTCCTGAGAGATCTGCAGAATATGAAATCGCCATTTCTCGTCCTCGTATTCATCAAAATAAGTCTGTTTACACAAATCCTGGATTATCAGAAGGTCGTTCTGGTATTGATGTTGGTCAGTACATTGACTTGTATAAAGTCAAAGATATAACTGATGTTCAAAAAACAGTGGCACAAGTTAAACCTGGCGCTTATTACAAAGTTGAATACCTTGATCCCACTATATTTGATATTCAACCTCTTAATAAAGTCATCGAAGATAACAATCTCTTTTATAGTGCCTCTACTAATGCCTTATTTAAAATTGAAGATACGAAAGGTTTCCGTCCTTATGCTCAATCTCATTTGCCTGAAAAAATTCATTATAATGTTCCTCGTCTCTTATCAAGACCTATTTACGATATTGTTGTTCCCGAGTTAGACCTTGTAACTAAACAAGATTTGAAAAATATTATTACCAATCAAATTTATAAATTTAATCCTATCTCTAATGAAAATCCTGATTTACAACTCTGCGCTAAATCTAATCGTTTTAATGTTTCAGGTATTCCTAATGCTCTTGCTGCAACAAATAACATTGTATATGACATCGATCTTGAACCAAAGAAAGTTGCACATGATGCTGCTGTTAATCCCACTGGCGGTTACAAGGTAATGGAGACACAAGAACACTGCCTTCGTCCTAAATCTGTAGCAGTTGAGTCATCAACAAACTTATCTTCTAATTCTAAAGATCAAGTACGTTTTGATCATAAACTCCAATCAAAGGAAACTATGATTGATGTAACCAGTAGTGCAAACTCAATATTCAAACCTCAAGTTGTTCAAGAATATAACATTTTTGCAAACAAAAACATGATCAAAGATGTAGCAACTAACCTTAATTCAACTTACTCAAAAGATTTGGAAAAAGCAGAAGTGGAACTTCAGAAAAAAGTATCTCAACAAGAAATTAATCTTGATCGTTATCGTGCAAATATACCATTGACAAAAGAAAGAGATGAGGTGCAACTAAAGAATGCTCAAAAGACAAGACCTATGTTGGAACTTGCCATGTACCAAGATGTAAACAATTACACACCTTAAAAAATATCTTTACAATAATTATAATAAATATGAACAAAAAAGAAGAGAAAGAAATTAGAAAAAATTATAAAACCTTTTTAACAAATTTGCTTGTGTGTTTTATAATTAAATCTGTAATGGAAAATCGCATTACGATTACTGAGGTCTATGCTATTATTGATAAAATTGCTGATACCAAGCGTAGAGAAAGAGTAGAAAGACAAAGAAGAAGAGAGATAATGCAAGCAAATGAGAGTTTTCAAAGGATAACACAAAGATTCAATCAAGGAAGAGTTCAGCGTAATAATAATTCTGAAGAATATAAAAGTTATTTTTCAATAAATAAAGTGGATTAAAACATTTTTTTTTAAATTATATTTTCTATAATTTAAAAAATGTCATTAGCAGACTTAACAAAACTTATTGCATCCTCTCAACCTATCGACGTACGTCAAGAATCATATTTGGTTACTGGTACAATGAGAGCAGCACCTAAAAACCCACAAATTGGTATTGATATTCTACCTTCAATGAATACTATACCTATTAACATCGCTTCTGTTTCTGTTCCTAAATTTCAAGCACTTGGTCTTAAACTTCCTGAAAATTTCACATGGAATAATTATGATGATGTAAAAACTCATAAAGCAGAATTAAATCTTCCTGAAGATTGGATTACACCTGTTTACAATCAAGGATTATGCGGTTCTTGTTGGGCATTTTCAAGTGCTTCCTGTCTTTCGGATAGATTTGCTATTGCTAACAAAACTAAGTCTCCACAATTTAGTCCCACTTATTTTCTATCTTGTGATAAAAATAAAATTCCTGGAACTCTTGCAGCAAATCAAGGATGTAGTGGAGGTATTCCTTCTAGTGCTTTTCAATTCGCACGTGATAAAGGTATTCCTTCGATATTCTGTCAAGATTATGACTGGTGTATGAAAAATAAAACTTGTTTTACAACTAAAAGTGTTGGTGCTGGTGCTGATGCTCTCAATAAAATCATTCCTGAATGTCAACAGTCTTGTTTGAAATGTACAGAACAAACTGATGGATCTGTTCGTTGTGCACCTGAAACAAGCGAGTTTAAAGTTTATAAAGCAGACACGTGGCCAAAGTCAGAACTTGATAATAAACAAGTTTACATTGCTGAAAATACTAATGCTGCCAAAACTTTTTTTGGTGATGGATCAAAAGTAATTACGGAAATTAAAGAAGAAATTTGGTTGAGAGGACCTGTTGTTGGATGTTACAAGATTTTACAAGACTTTGTCGTTCGTGAAAAATGGTACAAAGGGAAAACAGGGTTGATTTACATAAATGATAGAAAAAAGAATTATAAAGCATTAGGATATCATGCTGTTGTTATTATGGGTTGGGGTATGGAGGAAAATGATGATGGTTCTAAACTTCCTTACTGGATTGTTAAAAACAGTTGGGGAGATCATTATGCCGATAATGGTTATTTCAAATATGCCATGTATAATAAGGAAAAGGATATCAACACTGATATAAATCTTGATGTTCCCATTACAATTGATGGAGGTATAATTTGGTGTGGAGTAAGTGCTCCTGTTATTTTCTCTTCAGCAAAAGAAGAACCTAAAAAGATTGAAGATAAAAAAGACAAAATAGTTGTTCAAGAAGATGAAAAAGTTTATGATGAAGAACAACAATCTTATTTTGCCAATATTCTTGATAAGATTTTCGGTGTTAAACCAGCACCTATTGCTGAAATTAAAGGAGAAACTGTTGAAGAAAGACGTGTAAGAAGACGTAGAATCATGGCAGCAAGAAGACGTCAACGTAATACCATGACTTTTTTGACACTTGTTTTGTTTGTTCTAATTATTGTTCTTCTTTTGAAAAAATAAATTTAAATTTTATTATTTATGAGAAATTTACATAAAAAATATATTTTTTTATGTAAACATGATCGTTTTTATTGTAATTCTCTTTATTATTTCCTTATTACTTTTTTTTTACAGACACCCAACTCCAATAATTAGAAAGTCCAATGAGGATTGTGTGTATGCACCTGCATTTGGAAAAATAATGAAAATTTCTCGAGAAGACGATAAACTTTTTATTGCCATATTTCTAAGTCCTCTTGATGTTCATTATCAATATTGTCCTGTATCTGGTGTAATAACAAATGTTAAATATGATGCCACAGGTAAATTTAAATTGGCGTATGAATTAAATAAAAGTAATGAAAATGAAAAGGCAATAACAACAATAAGTAACAGACATGGAGATTTCATTGTTTATCAAATTGCTGGATATCTTGTTAGAAGAATTTCAACATTTATTGAAAAAGACAAATATGTTGAATCAGGAGAGACAATGGGACTTATTCATTTTGGCAGTCGTGTTGATATAATTATTCCAAATGCTCATAAATTTGATTGTAAAGTTTTTGAAGGAGAATATGTATCAGGATTTAATACACTGTTAGGAAAATACAAGGAAAATAATAACAAAGTCTAAACAACTTTATTTTCCATATCTACATTACCTGAATTTCTTAAATATTGAAACAATTCAATATTTGGACGAATATTATTTATTCCACAATAACATGCAAATATAATTTCATCAGGTATACCTTCTCGAAATTTTTCTTGTATACCCCATTCATGTCTTTTCATTAAAATATTTTTCATGTATACAAGAAACTTGTTTTTTTCGTCTTTATTTAACTTATGTCCTATCATTGTTGTCGACAATTGTGGTATATTGAATCCTGCTAAATGCATTACATTATTTATACCATACCAATGCCAATCATAAGTTGATCTATTATTTT
>JACCDO010340844.1_pt1 | contig 10086 bp, 7 predicted proteins | sample 7446101 | NCBI WGS metagenome assembly JACCDO01 (sample SAMN15323440, study PRJNA562643) | freshwater metagenome | isolation source: river surface water | place: USA:Blue River Watershed | collected 2017-08-16
AAAAGGGGTAATATGGAGCACCATCAATAACCCTACTATCATGCTATCAACAAAAACAAATGAAGGTCCGGGGTTAGCTATGTTTACGAGTACCATAACAGGCCTTACTGCTAACACTAAATACTATATTAGAGCATACGCTATTAATACAAAGGGCATTAATTATGGTAATGAAATTTCATTTACCACACGCGCCCTAGATTTTGGAAATGTTACAAGTGCCACTGGAAAAGTTTGGATGGATCGTAATCTAGGCGCTTCGAGGGTTGCTACGAGTAGCACTGATACGAGTGCATACGGCGATTTGTACCAATGGGGAAGAGGAAATGATTTACACCAATTACGTAAATCTGTAACAAGCACCACTTTATCTGCTACAGATGTTCCAGGTAACGCAAATTTTATTTTAACAACAAGTGCACCTAATGATTGGAGAGCTCCGCAAAATGTAAATTTATGGCAGGGGGTTAATGGCACTAATAATCCATGCCCTACTGGATACCGTATTCCAACAGAAGCAGAATGGAATGCCGAAATAGCAAGTTGGACGCTAAAAAATGCAGATGGGGCATTTGCCTCTCCGCTAAAATTAACCATGGCAGGAAGTAGAGAAGCAACAATTTCAAACACAGGCGTGAATGGAAGCTACTGGAGTAGTACCATTAGTGGTGAAGGTGCTAGGTATCTATACTTTGGCAATGCTGGCTCCTACACATTAACACACAATAGATCATACGGAGGCAGCATCAGGTGCATTAAAGACTAACTTAATTTTTAACTAAATTATTAAATACAGCTGCAATTATTAAACAAAAGGTGCCGTATTTCCCAAGGTTTTCTTAAAATAATGTTAGCGGCTGCAGGTTTCTTTTCAGTGACCCATAAATTGCTATTTTCGCGGCATCTATGGCCAAAACAAACCCAAGCAATTGGATTAAAATGATACTGATTATACTTTGCATGCAAATGTTAAGTAACAGTATTGTACTGCCATACCTTTTCGCTGTTGCTCCTACAGTAAATGCCACCCAAAAAAACAATCTCACGGCACATACTTTACAAAATATGTTGCACATTGGTGATGCATCCAATCAAGATCAAGAAGACGCCCCTCTTGAATCGGAAGATGGCGAAATTGAAAAAAAGATGTCTGTTGATGCAGTAGAACTTACTAAAAGAGAAATACTGTATACAACTATTAGAGGACTACATGTTATCCCCCTAGATAATAGCGCTGCCTCATTGTATCAGCCCGAATTAAATACGCCTCCTCCCAAAACCGCGTAGCCTTTGTTAGCTGCTTGCTAACTCGTTTCAACACTATTTTATTGCTTCAAGTAAATTTTAATCAATGACTAAAATTGCATTGTCTATTCTATTATTATTGACACTATCAGCCTGCTCAGAAAACACCCCTGCCCCCGAAATCAAATCGTATCAGGTGGTACATCCAATAATTACCGATACCGTTTATGAAAGGGAATATGCCACAACAATCAACTCCTTACAAAACGTCGAAATTAGAAATAAAGTAAGGGGATTTATTGAAGAGATATATGTAGACGAAGGTCAGAAGGTGCAAACCGGACAAATTCTTTTTGCACTCAATAGTAAAGAACTTGAGCAACAAATTCATAAAGCAGAAGCTTCTATACAAAGCGCCCAAGCAGAATTAAAGGGTATTGAAATTGAATATGACAATACAAAAAAACTATTTGAAAAAAATGTGGTTGCTAAATCTGAACTTGATTTGTGGGCTACAAAAGTAGCGTTACACAAAGCAAAATTAAATGCAGCCAGGGTTGAAAAAGAGCAGGCAACACTTCATTTCCAATTCACAAAAATTAAAGCGCCCTTTAATGGCGTGATCAATAGAATTCCATTTAAAAAAGGAAGTCTAGTAGATGAGGGTGCGTTACTTACCTCTATATCAAACAACGAATTTGTATTTGCTTATTTTAATGTTTCAGAAATTGATTATTTAGAATATGCCCAAGCAACCAATAAGTCCAATAAAGTAAAACTGGTGTTAGCCAACAATACCGTATATCCTCAACAGGGCATTATTGAAACCACCGAATCAGAATTTGATGCATCTACTGGAAACATTGCATTCAGGGCAAAATTTCCAAATGAAAGCAGGCTTTTAAAACAAGGGTCAAGTGGAAAAATATTAGCTCCTTCACATTTTAAAAACGCCATTCTAATTCCTCAAAAAGCAACATTTGAAGTACAGGGCAATATTTATGTGTACGTTGTTGACAAGCAAAATAAAGTAGGAATTAAAAAAATAAATCCTGTTGTTCGACTATCTAACTTTTTTGTTTTAGACATAGGCCTAGAAAAATCAGACACCATCATCTTAGAAGGTATTCAAACAGTAAAAGAGGGTGACATTATTAAGCCACAGCTCGTTCAAATGCCTTCATTTTCGAAATAAAGAAAGAAATTAAAATGAATTTAAAATTTACTAATAGGCCCATATTATCCATTGTTATTTCAGTATTTATTTTGTTATTGGGCGTTATTGCGATGACGCAATTACCCATTACACAGTTTCCAAATATTGCACCACCAGAAGTTACCGTTACCACAAAATATACGGGTGCAAACGCAGAAACCTGTGTTAAAGCCGTTGTAACGCCGCTAGAACGGGCGATTAATGGGGTGCCTGGTATGTCCTATATGTCATCAGTATCGGGGAATGATGGAACCAGTGTTATTTCAATTGTTTTTAAAGCGGGTACAGATCCCGAATTAGCAGCTGTTAACGTACAAAACAGGGTTTCCTCTGCACTAGATGAACTTCCTCAAGAAGCTGTAAAAGCGGGTGTTATTGTAGAAAAAGTACAAAACAGTATGCTACTCTATATTAACTTATTGAGTAACGATTCAACCATCGATGAAAAGTTTTTGTACAATTTTGCCGACATCAATATTTTACCTGAATTAAAAAGAATTGAAGGTGTAGGATTTGCAGATATTATGGGTATGCGTGAATACTCTATGCGCGTTTGGTTAAACCCTGTTAAGATGACCGCCTATAATGTTTCTAGTCAAGACGTTATTGAAAGTTTACAACAACAAAATATTGAAGCAGCTCCGGGTAAAGTAGGTGAAAGCTCTGGTAAAAATGCACAGTCTCTTCAATATGTTTTAAAATACATTGGAAAATTTAATACCGAGGACCAATATAAAAATATCATTGTAAAAAGTACGGCTACTGGCGAAGTATTAAAATTAAAAGACATTGCCGATGTAGAATTAGGCTCTCAAGAGTATGACGTTATTTCAAAAGAAAATGGAAAACCTTCTGCGGCTATCTTACTAAAACAAAGGCCAGGAACCAATGCCAATGAGGTTATCCAAAATATTAAAAAACGAATGGATGAGCTCAAAGAGGGCTTTACAGCAGATATTGACTACACCGTAAGTTATGATATCTCTAATTTTTTAAACGCTTCCATGAAAGTGGTATACAAAACTTTACTTGAGGCGTTTATATTAGTTTCCCTTGTTGTGTTTATCTTTTTACAAGACTGGAGATCTACCCTGATTCCTGCTTTAACGGTGCCGGTTTCACTTGTTGGTACTTTTTTGTTCATGCAGTTATTTGGATTTTCAATCAATCTAATCACACTATTTGCACTCGTACTTGCTATTGGGATTGTGGTAGATAATGCCATTGTTGTAGTGGAAGCCGTGCACTATAAGATGGTTACATTTAATATGAGCCCAGGAAAAGCAACCGATGAGGCTATGCAAGAAATTACTGGGGCCATTATTGCTATCACGCTTGTAATGTCAGCGGTATTTATCCCGGTATCCTTTATACCTGGGCCTACCGGCATTTTTTATAGAGAATTTTCACTAACCATGGCCGTTGCCATTGTATTATCTGGCGTAGTAGCCCTTACACTCACACCGGCACTTTGTGCGATGCTCTTAAAGCCGCACGAACATGGGCATGCGCCAAAAAATTGGCTTGACAAATTTTTACATGGATTTAACCGCCGCTACGATGGTGTAGAAAATAAATTCCAAAAAATTATTCAAACAATTTCTCCAAAACGCTTTTTAATTTTTGGCATTTTAATTGTGTTTAGTTTTTCGACAGGCTTATTAGGAAAAATTATCCCTGGCGGATTTATCCCCAACGAAGACCAAGGAACTGTTTACGTTAACGTAACCACTCCATCAGGTGCTACACTTGAAAGAACAGAAAAAGTAGTAGATGAAATACAAAGGGTTGCAGGTAGTTTAGATATGGTAGCTTCCGTATCTACATTAGCAGGCTTTAACGTTTTAACAGATGGTACGGGCGCTAATTTTGGCATGAACTTAATTGGACTCAAAAACTGGGATCAACGAAAATATTCGGATCAACAAATTATTGCCATACTCAGAGAAAAAACAAGTCATATAAAGGATGCTAAAATTGAATTTTTTACACCACCGCCTGTACCTGGTTATGGTAACGCAAGTGGATTTGAATTAAGACTTCTCGACAAAACAGGAAAAGGTGATTTAAAAGCATTTGAAAAAGTGACCAACGATTTTGTGGCCGAACTCAATAAAAACGAGGCTATCACCAATACATTTACCTCATTTGACGCATCTTATCCGCAATACATGGTAAATATCGACTACTTAAAAGCAGCACAAAAAAGTATTGTGGTAGAAGATATTTTAAATACACTTCAAACCTATTTAGGTAGTGATTACGCCACCAATTTTATCAAATTTGGTCAGTTATACAGGGTTATGGTGCAGGCAGCTCCCGAGTTTAGAGCACACCCCGAAGATGTTTTAAAATTAACCGTAAAAAATACAAATGGAGAAATGGTGCCCGTTGCAACATTTGCTTCTATCGAAAAAATTTATGGACCTGAGCAGGTAACAAGGTACAACATGTATCCTTCCGCAATTATTAATGGTGAGCCTGAAAAGAAATTTAGTAGTGGTCAGGCTATTGACGCTATTAAAGCTACAGCAAAAGCCAAGCTTCCAAAAGGATATGATTTTGATTGGGCGGGATCCTCCAAAGATCAGGCCAATCAGGGTAGTGAGTCTATAATTATCTTTTTAATTAGCCTACTATTCATTTATCTATTATTATCTGCGCAATACGAAAGCTTTTGGCTTCCAATGCCTGTAATTCTTTCATTACCTACTGGAGCAGCAGGCGCCCTGTTTTTCCTCTTCGTGATGGGACTAGAAAATAATATCTATGCACAAATTGCCATTGTAATGCTCATTGGATTACTGGGCAAAAATGCCATATTGATTGTTGAGTTTGCAGCGCTAAAAGAAAAGGAAGGCAAAACTCCTTTAGAAGCTGCCATTGAGGCCGCCAAAATTAGATTGCGCCCAATTTTGATGACATCTTTTGCATTTGTTGCAGGACTTATACCTCTACTTATAGCAACAGGTGCCGGCGCTATTGGTAATAAAACTATTGGCGCAACGGCAACAGGCGGTATGCTATTTGGAACCATATTTGGTGTACTCGTTATTCCTGGCCTATACGTGGTATTTGCAAAACTAGAAGCAAAAAGAAATAAAAATAAATAAGACTTACCCATCCATAAAAAACACAATCATGTACCCTATTCGTTTATCTATAATTGGCTTACTTATTTTTTTAATGGGTTGCAGTACGCCCTCAACATTGGTTGAAATTAAAAAACAACCTAGCCTTCCAAAGCAGTTTTTTAATACGGATGAGCAAGCAAAAGGCGATAGTATGCAGTGGGACATGATTGTTCAAGATCCCATATTAAAATCATTGATTGATACTGCCATACAAAATAACAATGAGCTGCAAATAGCTTATCAAAAAATTGAATTAGCGAGAAGCCAACGTCAATTTACAAAAGGCAATTTATTACCTCAGGTAAATGTTGGAACCAGCAGTTCATTGAGAAAGTTTGGACTATACACCATGGATGGCGCAGGTAATATTGCAACAGAAATGACCCCAGGAAAAATGGTACCTATAGATTTACCTGACTTTTACGTAGGTATCCAAAGCTCATGGGAAGTAGATATTAGAGGCAGGTTAAAAAATTTAGACAAGGCTGCCTTAAGCAGGTTTTTTTCAAGTCAGGAAGGATACAAATTTGTAGTAAGTACTTTAGCCGCCGATGTTGCTCTATCTTATTACGAACTATTAGCCCTAGACAATGAATTAATTGTAACAAGAGAAAATGCTAAAAAAGAAAATGAAGTATTGGCATTTATCAAAGCACAAAGAGAAGTTGGAAAAGTAAATGAGCTTGCCGTTCAACAGTTTACAGCTCAGTATTTTAATCTACTCATTTCAGAGAAAGAAATTTTACAAAATATCAGGAAAGAAGAAAACAGGTTAAACTTTTTACTAGGCAGGTATCCCACGCCTATTAATAGATCTCAATCAAGCCTATATACTTCTAACCAATATTTATCAAAAGGCATTTCCTCAAGTGTTCTAGAAAATAGACCTGATATTAAAGCCGCATCACTGCGTATTATTGCTTCAAAGTTTGACCTCAGCGCCGCTAAAGCAGCATTTTATCCATCCTTTACTATAAACGCTGGGTATGGACTTCAAGCTTTTAACACACGCTACTTTTTTAGAAGCCCCGAATCAATCGCGTATAATACAATTGGTAATTTAGTAGCTCCTCTTGTAAATAAGTCAGCCATAAAATCGCAGTTTAATGCTGCAAAAATCAATCAGCTTGAAGCGATGTATGCCTATCAGCAAAGCATACTCAATGCCTATGTTGATGTAGTGAACGATTTTACAGAAATAGATCACTTAGAAGAAGTAAAAAAACTAACCATCAACAAAGCCAAATTATACGAGCAGGCTGTAGAAAGTTCGTTTGATTTGTATAAAGCAGCAAGGGTACCCTATTATGATGTTTTATTAAGCCAACAAAATGCATTACAAACCAATATCGAATTGATTCGCATTCACAAGCGCAGCAAAATTAGCTTGATACAATTATTTAAAAATTTAGGCGGGAAATGGTAAAAGCACAACTAAATCACTGATTCAACAAAGAAAATTTTTGAATAATATTTGCCTTTTCGTTTTCAAGGTACTTTAAATAAGATTCGGCAATAGGTGTTAACCTTTTTTCCTTTAGCCAAATTAATTGCCAGGTTGTTTTTAAAGGCAACCCTTTCATTGGTATGATTTTTAGTAACCCATTTTTAATTTCGTTTCTAATTCCAATCAAGGGCATAATGGAATAACCGATTCCAGATATAATGGCATGCTTGACCGCTTCATTGGATGTAAGTACTAATTTTTTACGCACTTTAATTTTATTTTTACTGATAAACTTCTCCATCACCTGCCTTGTACCAGAGCCTTCTTCCCTATAAATAAATGGCGTATCGCCCAATTGATGTGTTAATGTGCTATCCATTACAGCATCCTTATTTCCTACGAGATATAATTCATTAGAAATCAAATTAAACTTTTGTACATCAATATCTTGTGGCAAAATAGAAACAAGTGCAAAATCAATTTCATTATCCAATAAGCTTCTAATTACTTTAGACTTATTGGTTACATCCATGGTTAAATCAATGTTTTTGTTGGTTTTTAAAAAATCAGATAAGAAATAGGGCATTATATATTTTCCTGTAGAAACAATAGATATGCGCAAATGACCCGCTAAATTATTTTTAAAATTTTGCGACTTATAATTAATGTTGTCTATCTGACTTATAATACTTTCTGCTGCGATTGCAATTTCTTTTCCAAGAGGCGTTACATGAATTTTACGTTGAATGATTTCAATGAGCGGGTAATCAAATTGCTGCTGAAAATTTCTTAATTGTATTGAAATAGCAGGCTGGGTAAGATTTAATAGCTCTGCTGATTTTGTAATACTTAAGGTTTCTGTGATGCTTACAAATATGCGCAGTTGATGTAAGGTATAGTTCATTAATTATTTTTATACCAAAGATAAAGAAGATATATAATATTTATAATGTAAAATGGTCCAAATTTGCGGCAACCAATATTAATCACATGAAGGTTACCCTTGTTTGCCTACTTTCTTATAGTATTTTATTTCTTACAAATAGTTCCTATACAAGTAGTTACACAAAAGACGACATGGAGGCATTGTCTCGCATTTTTTTAGAACCCGTTTCCCTAATTGCCCTCATTACCTTACTCCTTTTACTGGCTATTTTTAACCGAATCAATAGTAAGGATAAAGAAAAAATATAGCATTACACAACCCATAGCAATATGAATTTTAGTTTACTATTAGAAAATTTAACCAACCCTGCACTCTTATTTTTTATTTTAGGCGTTGTATCCGTTCTCATCAAAAGCGATTTATCGATTCCAGATCATACTTCAAAATTCATTTCACTCTACCTTTTATTTTCAATTGGATTTAAAGGCGGACAAGAATTATCTCACGAGCATTTTGATCAGGCACTCGTTATTAAATTAATTTTCGGATTTAGCTTATCTGCATTCATTCCATTGTATACTTTTTTTCTTTTAAAACGAAAACTTCATATACATGATGCGGCTGCCATAGCTGCAGCGTATGGCTCCGTAAGCGCCGTAACCTTTGTTACTGCTGTAACCTACATTGAACTAAAGGGATACCCCGTAAGTGGCCATATGGTGGCAATCATGGCACTCATGGAGTTTCCTGCAATTATTATTTCTATTGTTCTAATGTCAATTTATGACCAACAAAAAGAACAGCGTATTGGAAAACTTATGAAACATGCCTTAACAAATGGCAGTGTTGTAATGATTTTAGGAAGCTTGATTATTGGATTTTTAGCCAACCCGTTACAAGCCGAAGGTATTAGACCATTTACCACCGATATCTTTAAAGGCTTTCTGTCTATTTTCCTATTAAACATGGGTATTATAAGTGGCGGAAAATTAAAGGATCTATTTAAATATGGCACTACCCCATTTTTATTTGCCATTATCATTCCATTATTCAACGGATGCGTTGTAGCATTTATAAGCCATTGGATAACCCGTGATACGAGCGATCAATTTATTTTTTCAATATTGGCGGCCAGCGCTTCCTATATAGCAGTACCTGCGGCCATGAAAATGGCAGCTCCAAAATCTAATCCAGGGCTTTTTATACCAATGGCACTCGCAATTACATTTCCCATAAATATCACAATAGGGATGCCGCTCTTTTACTATATCATTTCTGTTAATTAGCGTTTTAGCCGTTGATTTTTAATTTAAGAACTTGTTTTAGGATTAATATTTAACTTGTAGCCAATATCAAGTACACAATTAATCCATTGTATGAAAAAATATTTAGTACTCGTTTTATTAGTTTCGTTTTCACAACTAAGCGCCCAAGTTTTACCCCTTCGCCAGCAAGCCGCTGTTATTGACGAGGTGTTAACGGATCGACTCAATCATTTACTTCCATCACTCATGGAAAAGAATGGCATAGACATGTGGGTATTAATCACTAGAGAATACAATGAGGACCCAATTGTAAAAACCATGCTACCTGCCACATGGCTCAGTGCAAGAAGAAGAACCATACTCGTTTTTTATTATAATCCGCAAACAAAAGAGTATCAGAAATTAGCTGTTGCTCGCTACAGTGTGGGCGAATCTATTAAAGCAGCCTGGGATATGAAAGCCCACCCCGACCAGTGGGACGCCCTTAACGCTATTATCACAAAACTTCAGCCCAAAAAAATTGCCGTTAATACCTCGGTTCATTTTGGCCACGCCGATGGTATAGACCATACCGAGTATGAAACTTTTAAACAAAAACTTCCTGCACCTTATGCATCTAAAATAGTTTCGTCGGAACCATTAGCTATTGCATGGCTTGAAACTAGAACCGATAAAGAAATGCAGTTTTATCCGCAACTTATTAAAATGAGTAAAGATATTATTGCCGAAGGTTTTAGTAGCAAAGTAATTACACCCGGCATAACAACTACCGAAGATTTAGTGTGGTGGTACCGTCAAGAAATCATTAAGCGTGGGTTTACTACATGGTTTCATCCATCGGTAGAAATTCAGCGCAATGACTCAGTTGCTTTTGACCACCTAACCGCCTTTAC
>JACCDO010381798.1_pt1 | contig 10085 bp, 10 predicted proteins | sample 7446101 | NCBI WGS metagenome assembly JACCDO01 (sample SAMN15323440, study PRJNA562643) | freshwater metagenome | isolation source: river surface water | place: USA:Blue River Watershed | collected 2017-08-16
ATATTACTTAACATATCAATCAATGCGTTCATTTTATATTGCTCACTAATTTCTATAAAATATTGCTTAATACCATCTAAGGTTAAATCATCATCTTTTACTAATATAGAAACATATCCAGGTTTTAATATATGCTTAATTAATTCACTCATTTCTTCAGGAATTGTAGCACTAATTAGTATGGTTTGGAAATTGGGGTCAGCAATTGAACGGAAAATTGCCGAAACTTGTTTTCTAAATCCTGATGAAAGCACTTCATCCGCTTCATCTACAATCATTAATTTAATATGGGTTGTATCAATATATTTGCGTTTAATCATATCACAAATACGACCAGGTGTTCCAATAATCACTTCATTGCGAATATTTCCTGACATATATTTATTTGACATATCTCCTCCAATACATAAGTATGATGAAATATTTGTTAATCCAGCAAGTGATTTAAAAACACGTTGATGTTGCTCAGCTAATTCACGAGTATTTGTAATAATAATAACTTGACTTTCCTTTAATTCAAGATTCAGTGATTGAAGTGCTCCAATAATAAATGTGGCTGTTTTACCAGTACCTGAATGAGATTGAATCACACAATCATGTCCTTCCATAATAGGTTTAATCGCAATACGTTGGATAGGAGAAGGACGTTCAAAACCAAATGAAAAAATTCCACGTAATACATCTTCACGCAAATTTAAATCTTCAAAACTATCGTAATAATTTAATTGAACATTTGTTTCATAGTTTTCAAAAACAAATGAATCATTTTTGCTTTCTTGTTGATTTTCCATTTTAAACTTTTATAAAATAATTAAATTTTATGTATATCTATTTTTATGATAAGTTCTTTATATTCAAATTTAAACTTAATTTATTTATAAAAATAAAGATTTAAAAATAATATATAAAAAAAAATAAAAAATTTATTTTGAAATAAAAAGAATATAAAAAATAAATAATAATATTATATATAATTATTATTTCTTATAAATGAGTCATTTAAAACCATTGTTAAAATGGGTTGGTGGTAAAAGTCAATTATTAAAAGATATTTTTCCATTATTTCCTAAAGAAATAAATAATTATTATGAACCTTTTATTGGAGGTGGTTCTGTGCTACTTGAATTATTAAATAAAATTGAAAATAAAGAAATTGTAATAAAGGGAAAAATAAATGTTTATGATAATAATCAAAATTTAATTTATTTTTATAACACTATTAAAAATAATCATAATTTATTTATTGAACAAATAAAATTACTAAAAGAAGATTATGAAAAATGTGCTAATATTAAAATAAATGCTAAAAAAATAGTATATCCTATTACAAAAGAAAATACAAGTCAATCAAAAGAATTATTTTTTTATTACATTCGTCAAGAATATAATAAATTAATCAATAATAATGAAAAAAATGAATCGCATATTTTAATGCTTTCCGTATATTTATTATTTTTAAATAAAACGTGTTTTAGAGGCTTATATAGAACAGGACCAAATGGATTTAATGTTCCATATGGTAATTATAAAAATCCATCTATATTTGATGAAAATGAAATAAATCAAATTTCAGCTTTATTAAATAAATATAATGTAAGTTTCACATTTCAATCTTTTGAAAAATTATTTGAATATAAATTTAAAAAAAATGATTTTATATATTTTGACCCACCTTATGTTCCTGAAAATAGTACATCATTTGTAACATATAATGAAGATGGGTTTAATGAAGAAAAACATAAAAATCTGTTTGAAAATATTAAAAAATTAAATTGTACATTTATTTTATCCAATTCCGATACAAAACTTCTTTATGATTATTTTGAAAATAGTAATTATAATATAAATAAAATTAAAGCAAAAAGAGCAATTAAATCAAATGACCCTACAGCAACTACAAATGAACTTTTAATTTATTCAACAATTTGATATTTAGTATAATTGACAAGTTCAATACTACTCATAACAAGTGGGTCTGAAAATGTATATTTCCATATATGAATTATTTTTTTATCTTTTGGTTCAGTATATATAAAAAGAGGTATAATTTCCTTTTTATCTAAAATAAGATCATATATAGTCCTATAAGGATAATATAATTGTCTTATATTAAATGATTCAGGTTTTTTATCATTTTTACATTCAATTACTAATATTTTATTTTTACTTTCATATACAGCATCTGTTTCATATTGAGAACCTTCAACACTTATTTCTTTATCATTAATTTTTGTTTTAAATGTACAACGATGTCGTCCACTTAATAATTTTTCACCAATAATTTTTTGACCTAAATATTCAGATGTTTCAAATAATCCAGTATATCTTATATTATCAATTTTTGAAGATTCGCTATTACCAATCTTAAGTAATAAAATATCATTATTTTTTTTTAATTTAAAAATAATAGGATTATTATCATAATCTAAAGGTTGATAAATTGAATATTTAGTAAGTAAATATAATCCATTTTTAATAGAAATAATACATAAACCATATTTTTTAAATATTTCTGGTCGTTCATCATCACTATCTTGTTTACATAGTAAACGTGGTTCAAATTGTGATTTTTTATCATTTTTCCAACTTTTTTTACAATCTTTAATTTGATTTGATGAAATAATTATTTCAGATTTACCGTCATATTTCAATTCTTTAAAAATATGATACCATTCACAATCTATAAAATCATTTTCATTTATTTCACTTTTTGAAATATTTAATAAACTTATTTGATTATTTAATTCATTAATTTCAGAATCACTCATTTTTAATATAGTTTGTAATTTATATTTATAATCTACATTTTGTAATTTATAATTTATAATTTATAATAAATCATTTTTTTTATAATATTTTTATATTTTTTATAATATTTTTATATTTTTTATAATATAATTTGTAATATTTACCCAAAAATATAACATATATTCATAGCAATAACACCCATTATATTAAAACCAACAATCGTAGCATCTAATGGTAAACAAATAACTGCTTTTACCGCATTTTTTGTACGACAATGATCTGTACTCTTTATACGGTCACAATATTTAGTACTATAATATCCATGATAATTTTTATCAGATGGATACTTTTCAATAGTTACATTAATACTATCTTTTGATTCATTTACGTTCATTGTTTAATAAAATATTTTATATACTTATTTATACATAAATGATAATCTTTATTTTATCTTTTCATTTTTTATACAAAATATTATTTACGTTATATTTTATATAAAAAAATTTACCAAAGTATTTATATATATAATACAGAATAAATAATTAAAAAATAAAAACCTATTTAGTTACTATTTTATTTTGCTAACGAACAATGAGCGTAATTAATATTTCTCTTTATACACCTATTAGCGACAAGCTTAAGGTAAAGGAAAGTACGACAACATCTATTTCCGAAAGTTTTAAGATTAATGAAATGATTACTATTTATAGTAAGCTTATTTCTAATCTTCAAAATATGATTGATGCTGAAAATGCGTATTACAATGCTAAGGATATACTTGTAAATGAGCTTCCAATGGTAATGAGTACTGAAAATTATGAATATGGATCACAACTTTCTCAAAATGTTAATAATGCTATTGAAAATATTAAGCGTATTTATCAAGATACTCAAGAAGATGTAAACAGACTATATGAACTAACACAAATTAGTGAGCTAAAGTTTGAAAAACAATACATTTTTGGGTTTAGTGAAAATAGAACAGAAATGACTCTCATTACTGGTCTTAAACTACTTGAACAATATCTTTCAAACTAAATTGTTAAATTACTTTTATATCAAAAATATATAAAAATAAATATTATAAAAAAATAAAAATATTATGCTATTATAAAAATTATAAAACTAAAAAAAGATTAAAAAATTATAATAAAAGCGGGAAGTTCATAAGAAACCGCTTCGGTTTCTTATTTTATCCACATTTATTATATTGATACATATGACCTACATAATTGGCACATACATCACTTTTTAAAGGAATACAAGGTAAAGGACCCATATTAGGATTCATATCATTTACTTTTGAAATAGTGCGTCTTGGTCTATAATTATCTTTAGCCATCATTCGTGAAGGAAGATTTACTTGAGTAGGAATGAAAATATTGCTTTGAGGATCTAAACATAAATCTTCAAAACGATTAATACCAGTTCCACGTAAATTACAAGAAGGATTGCTTAAACGAGTATCTTCAGTAGGGAATTTTTCACAAGTAAAATTAACATTTACAACTGCTTGAGGGTCAAATGTACGGTTTCCAAATTCATTAGTACCAAGAGCTTCTAAATTGGATGGAGTATATTTTTTAGTAGGACAACGACTTGCTACACGTGATACACCCATTAAATCAGATTCAACATCAACAGGACCGTGATAAAAACGCCAATCAACATTACGAGGCATTGAAACGCCATTATGTTGATTCATAATTCTTGGATTTTCTTGTAAACAATTTGTGGTTAATACAGGAGGTTGAGCAAAATAGGAAGCAGCACGCATACTTGAATTTTGTGCTAAACGACTATCTTCAGTATCATATTTAAGACGATTAAAACTCATTTTGACGTTTACTATAATATAAATAAAATTTAATTCTATATTTTAAAAAGAAATTTATTTTTAAAAATAATTTTATATTAATTTTATATTATTATTTTATATTATTATTTTATATTATTATTTTATAATATTATTTTATATTATTATTTTATATTATTATTTTATATTATTATTTTATATTATTATTTTATTATTTTATTATTTTATTCATAAATATAAATAAAATTGCTATTGTTTTGGCAATAACAACATTTAGTAGTATTACATGAACCAAAATAATCAATTAAACAGTCATTATGAAATATTATATTACAAGTAGTACATTTTTTATAAACACGATTTTCACTACCTTCATCTAAACATATATTACAAGTATGATGATTTTTACATACTATTTCATCACTTATTTCTGTTTCACAAATATTTTCTAATTTAGCAACCCATTTTTTAAATTCTTCATATATACTTTTATATACTTCACTTTTATTTGATTTTCCTTTAAGACTATTTTTCTTTTCAATAATTCGTTCATATAATGATATACAATTATCTTTATTATTTTTTAGTATATATTTCATTATTTCTTTATCATTTATAAATTCAATTATATAATCCAATGTTTTAAAATTATCATGTATTAGATTCATTTGTATAATAGCTTCAAATATATTATTTTCTGTATTATTTTTAATAAAATCCTTATGTTTTTCATATAAGTTTTCAAAAATATCATATAATGAATCATTTTCATTTATATAACATAATATCCACATATAATCATTATTAGGTACAAAATCTTTATGAAATAATAGTTTATGAATTACTTCTTTATTTTTATTAGCATTTGTAAATAAATGAAAAAATAGACCTTTATTTTCTTGTGTATAAACATATAAATCTTTATAATCAATAAGTTGTTCAAAATAATACTTATTTATACTAAATGCTTTAATTGCTTCATTTAATATAGAATATTTACTATGTTGGTCTTCTATTTCAAAATTATATTTATAATCAATATGCTTATATGTCATTAATTTATTAAATAAATGTACATTGTTATATTTTATAGAAAGCATTAATAGTGAATAATTTATATCAATACTTTTATTTAATATTTCATAAGTATAAATATAATTTATATTTATTTTTTCATTTTCAAATATAAAATCTATAAAAGCATTTTTATCAAACTTTTCTGATATGCTAAATAATATATAATAAATAAGTATATATAAATTTTTTTCTGAATATGGTTTTAATATTTCATAATCATACATAAAAATATTTATTGGATAAAAATTTGATACATCATTCATTCTTTTTATTATTTTATTATAATGATTATCATATGTTTGTTCATATAAATCTTTATAATTTACCATAGTATATTTTGTTTTCATATGTAATTCTTCATATTTTTTACGAAAATATATATTATTTTCCATATTATTTTCCATATTATTTTCCATATTATTATTTTCCATTTATTCTTTTTTATTCTTTAGTAAATAAATCTTTTTTATAAAGTAAAAAAAAATCATTTTTTTATTTTTTTAAATAAAAAATTATTATTAATAAATTATATTTATAAAAAATATATTTATAAATTATAGAAATATATAGTAAAATATAATAATTAAAAGAATGAGCTCAAATCGTTTAATTTATGATGCCTGTACTTATGAAAATAAAGTAAAAGTTTCTTCTGGTCCTTATAACTATGCCACTTACAATGGTAAATATGAAAATTCATCTAAATGTACTATTGAACGCAATATTATTGGTGGAAATCAAGTAAGTCTTTATTCAGGAAATTTAGTTGATCTTGAATCTGACCTCCGTGGACAAACTCGTCTTGCCAGCAAATGCCCTAGTCGCAAATATATGCCTAAAACTTTAGATATGACTTCTCACCACGGTCTTAATCATGTACAAAATTGTAGCAAACAAATATAAAATAAATATTTACGTTCAATGAAAATAAAAAATTGAAAAATAAAAATATATTATAATTATGATTTAATTTATATATAAAATTTTATATATAGTTTAATATTATAATAAAATATTTAAAATGATATCATCTTTTAATCCTTTATTTGATAATACAAGCGAAAGCAATATCAATGATACAAGCGAAAGCAATAGCAATGATACAAGCGAAAGCAATAGCAATGATACAAGCGAAAGCAATATCAATGATACAAGCGAAAGCAATAGCAATGATACAATTTATTATTCATCAAATCAATTAGATAATGATACTATAATTAGTGACATTAATTCTTTAATGTCAAATATATCAATATCAGATAAAGAAGAAATTATAGTATATGATAAAGAAAATGAGTTAATAAATATTTGTAAAAAATTTATTAACGAAGAAATAAAAATATATGCTGAATGTATGAATAAAAAAATAAAAATAACAAATATAAATTTAATTGGAGATATATTTGAAGATATATTGTATAATAAAATATGTGAAACAATAAATGATTTTGAGGAAGGACCTAAACAAAGTTCACCTGATTTTTATGCTTTTAATAAAAAATATGAATATGAATTAAAAACTTTTACAAAAAATCCTAATTTTGATATATCTAATTATGCAAGTTATATTGATCAATTATGTGAAAATAATGGTGTATATAGAAAAGTATTTAGAACAAAATATTTGATTTTTGAATACATATTTATTGATAATAAAATATTTATTAAAAATTTTGATATATTAAATGTATATAATATTGTATCAGAAAGCAATAAATATAGTATAAATATGCAAGTTAAAAGAAAAATATGGTATAATATTAGACCTTCATCTAAAAAAAGTTGGTACTTATCAAATAAAACACCTGACTTATTTATTAAAAATATTATTCAATCAATTAAAGATTGTCCGAATATTGATAATAAAGAAATAAAAATACAAAATATTGAAGAACAATATAAAAATATTAAATTAAAATATAATATTTAAAATAGCTTCAATAACATTAGGTATTACCATATTTCCAAACAAATCATATTTATTAACATTGTTTGGTATTATAAATGTTTTAGGAAATCCACATAATAATTTTAATTCATTATCATTTAATTTTCTTAAGTATTTATTATCAATAATTACGCATAACTTATTTGAATCAGTTGCGGTTAATGTTGGTGATACAGAATTAGGATCTAAAATTTGTGTAATTGGAAAACTTAATTTTCCTTTACAAATATTATAACCAATTTCACATTTTTCATCATAAATACGTTTTCCATTAATTAAATTTTTTGGTTTTTCCATCTTTAAATATTTTTTTGTTACTAAATTATTTAACATTTCTTGTAAATTTTCTTTATCATAAAATGATTTTATTTCATCAAATGTTAAAGGCATACCATCCATCCAAATAATATTTTTTTTTATTGCCCAATGTTTTTTTCTTCTTTCAGTCATTAATTTATTCATTAAATTTTTTTCATCTTCAGAAATTTCTCCAAATAATTCCATATCCCACGAATGAACATTATTTTTACCACCTCTTTTATCTTGTACCTTATATCCATATAAATTTTCTTTATTATGTAGTTTAATAATTTTATCTGAAAAATTTTTAGTAATATCTGTATATTTTGAATCTATGTCAATTATATCTTTTAATTTAGTTTTTTTTGTAAAAGTTGTTATCTTTTCAAAATCTATAACTTTATCTTTAGTACATATAATAAATACCCTTTCTCTATTTTGAGGAACACCAAAATTAGCAGAATTAAGTTTTTTATATGTTACATTATAATTTATATTATTAAATTCTTTACAAATTATTTCAATACTTTTACCATTATTTATACTTATCAAATTTGATACATTCTCTAATATAACATATTTAGGATTATATTTTTTACATATTTCAATTATTTTAAATATTATACCACCTCTTTCGTCATCAAATCCTTTTTTATTACCAGCTGAACTAAAAGGTTGGCACGGAAATCCAGCACAAAGAAGGTCAAATGGTTCTATTTCTTTAATATTCAATATATCTAATTTTTTATTATTTTCATTAAAATTTATATTATATGTTTCTAAAGCATCATTTTTGATATCTGCCGATAAAACACATTTAAAATTATATTTATTATTTTTTTTTTCAAAATTTTCAATACCTACTCTAAAACCTCCAATACCACAACATAAATCAATATATTTAATTGTTTCTGTACTCATTTTTATTATATATCTTAATACTCTTTTTTATATAAAACTCTTTTATATCTAATTATAAATCACTTTTTTTATTTTATAAAAAAATAAATATAAAAATAAATATAAAAATGAATATAAAAAGATTTTTATTATATATATATAATAAAAAATTATAATAAAAAATGGGAAATATTTTTTTTGGTACATCACTTTTTAGTACACCACATATGATAATTGACCGTATTATTGTTGCTGAACCTCATAGAATTGACATAGGTGTTTGTGGCACTGTTGGTAAAGAAGATAATCCTTATAAAAAACAAGTTATTCGCGTAAATAATGGACAACTTAAATCTCTTGTTTCTTTTACTGAAACATCAAATTCACTTATTTACGAATTTGAAGATAATGTTAAACTTCAACTTATAAAAAGAGAAAATAATATTGTATATCATATTAAAACTGAAGATATTGAACATACAAGTGCTGTACCGAGTATATTAAGAAATCATTATAAAACAATTTCTTTAGCTTCAAATGAGCTTGATAAAATTGCTGATTTTTATAAAGATTAAAAATAGTGATTAAGTAATTTATATAAAAATAAGATAAATTAAAAATAATATATTTAAAAAATGAATATAATGAATATAATGAATATAAAGAATATTATATATAAATATATATTATAAAAATAATAAAATAAAAATGTATTTACCAGATGCTGAAGAATATGAAAATTATTCGTTTTATGAAGATATTAAAAATATAATAAAAAATATTTTCTCATTTTTTTAATTATAAATGAACTTAAAAGAATTTATTATATATAAAAATAATAAAAATATTTTTATTATTTTTAACTATTACTTGATTATTATTTTATAAAATGTTAAAAATAATTAACAATTTTAAAGAAGATTTTAAGAATCATTTTAAAGATATATCTTATTTAATTCTTTCTTTATTTTCAGTAGTTTCATTATATGATGATTCTATTATTTCATATAGAACAATGTTTTATTCATTATGTACATATACACTATTTGATGCTTTATTTTATAAATTAACTACAGATGTATATATACATCATTCTTTAGTATTTTCTGTATTTCTTTTAGATTGGTTATATTATCAAACAATTGATAAAAATATAAGTGATTTATTTAGTAAAATATGTTTGTATTTTGAAGTAAGTAGTGTATTTTTAGCATTTTTATCAATATTTAAAAAATCAGAGCATATTTATATAAAAAAATATAAATTAATTGATATTACAAATGTAATATTTTATGG
>JACCDO010536823.1_pt1 | contig 10084 bp, 13 predicted proteins | sample 7446101 | NCBI WGS metagenome assembly JACCDO01 (sample SAMN15323440, study PRJNA562643) | freshwater metagenome | isolation source: river surface water | place: USA:Blue River Watershed | collected 2017-08-16
CTTAACAACTCACTCTTTAAAAACCTAAGCGAACGCGACATGAGCAAGATGATAAAGCTCATCTACAAAGCTGAAATGATTGAGATGCATGCTCGCGACCGCAAGATTGTTCGCATCAATGAGTCTTTCCAAGACATCATTAGCGCCATTATGAACAATCCAGAATTTATTGACGAAGATGACGATAAAGATCCGTTTTCTGACGACGAACGCTAAAAATTGTGTATAATAAATACGCGGACTTAAAGTTTTTTGGTTCTCTTTAAGTTCGTGGTAATTCCTTTCTGTTGGTAATAGAAAGCCCCCCGGTTGAGTTTTTTGTGTTTTCCTCCCGGGGGGTTTTCTTTATGCTAAAAGAGAATCCCCTGGTGATCAGTTCCAGGGGATTTTCTTTCTAGGGGCTTTTATTACGCGTTTAGAAAGAGTTTTCTATCTAGGTTTATAGAAGCGCCTTTATGCCTTGTCTAGACCTTTCTTAGCCTTTGTGGGCCAAAATATGTTTCAACGGATCGATCAGCTGGTTGTAAGCTGCTAGGTGTCCGTTAGGCTTTTTAGAGATTTGCATGTGTAGGTGGGCTCCAGTACTGGCGGAACCAGACTTAGTGTTCTTACCGCCACCAACCTTGCCAATAACCTGACCAAGCTTGATGATGTCGCCCTTCTTGACTGTGGCAGTCTTAGGAGCAACGTGAGCGTACTGGATGAATACCTTCTCGATTGGCTCCCAGACTTCGATAACCCAGCCTAGAACATCGGTCCAGAATACGTTGTGAACCTTGCCAGCGCAGATGGACTTAATTGGAGATAGCTCAGCTGGACTCCAGTCCTGTCCGCGGTGAGGACGTCCGTTGCGGTAAGGTGCGAGGTTTCCGAACAGGTCGCCGCGCTGCTTTGCAGGGAATGGCTCTGCGTAAACAGACTTTACAGGGGCTGCTTTTGCTGCAGGAGCTTTGGCAGCTGGTGCTACCTTAGGGGCTGCAGGAGCCTTTGGGGCAGCTGGAGCTTTAGGAGCTGGGTGAACTGGTGCTTCGGCAACTGGAGCGTCAGCTGGCGTTGATTCTTTACCTGCTGCTAGAGCACGCTCTTTGAGAATAAGAGCCTTGCAGAACTCGATTGGGTCAACGAAGCCCTTGCCGTCAGCAGACCAACCGTGGGTTTTGCCAATCCAAATCTCCCAGTGGAGGTGCTTGCCGGTCGAGTCACCAGTGGTGTCCATCACGCCAAGAACGGTACCAGCTGTAACCTTCTGGCCCTTCTTTACTTTGATTGAACCCTGCTTCATGTGAGCGTAAGCACTGGTGTAGAACTTGCCATCAATCTTGTGCTGAAGAACTACGTAGAAGCCGAAGCCACCTACTGAGCCGTCAGCCTTCTTGCGTGTTGATGGACCTGCGTGTAGAACTGTTCCGTCGTGAAAAGCCTCTACATAGATAGTAGGTGCTGCTCCCCAAAGGTCAACGCCATTGTGATGCTTCTTGTCAGCACGACCTAGTGGGTCCTTGCGCCAGCCATAGGCACTAGTTACTTTGTAGGCTTTACCGAAGACGCCATCAATTGGCCACTGAGTCTTTGCCATTTTTGTCTCCTAAGTTAAAAGATTATTACCTTCTAATTTTACCCGTTATTGATTTCCGTGAGTCGACGCTTAGCGTAAGCATGGATGTAGCTTCTCATGTAGCTTGTGACGTAAGTGGCAAAGTTATACTGATACTCGTGAGTCCAGGTAGCGACTTTCTTTTGCTTGAAATGCTCTTTAGTCCAAGCCACTGCTTCAGCTTTTAGGGCAGTCTTATCTACTTCCTTACGGAACTGACGGTACTGCTTCCAACGGCTGAACATTACTCCTCGTCCTTATCGCGACGTAATGGATAGGTTAGCACCCATATAGCTAGCGTGATTAGGATTAGGTTTCCAGTCAACTCTTTAGCTGAACCTTCTAGTACGAGCCATGCGACTGCCATACCTAGGAGAGTCCAAGCCTGGTCGATAATGTCTTTGAAAAGACCAACTAGGAACTTCTTCATTACTCTTCTTCTTTCTTATTCATTTGCGCTTTTGCACCAAAGTAGCCACCGAGGATACCGATGATTCCACCGAGGGCTGTTTGAACTAGGGTCATAACATCTGACGAAACCTCTACTGGTTCGCCAGTTGTTTGGGTTTCAATTGCTGCTACTACATAGTCGCCGACGATGGCAAACAGAATTGCTATCATCACTCCTGATGCAAGGATGAGCATGGTTTTTTCTTTCATTACTTTTCTTCTTTCTTTGTTGAAGTCTTCTCATCGACATCTTTTAGCTTGGTTGTCTGGCGGAAGGCGGCATCAATTTCATCTCGTGAGAGCTTGCCATCTTCAAGGAACGCTAGGGAGAGGAGTTCGACTACCTTAGCGACTGCCATGATTCCACCCATGACGGCACTAAACCAGATTGGAACTTCAAGTCCACTAACTGACCCAGCTACAGAACCAGCACCAATAACTCCAAGTGCAGAAGCAACAAAAGTTGCAAGCACTCGAAGCATTACATTTCCAAACAGTTTCATTTACTTTCCTACTCTTCTAGAACCGCCACCGCTTGAGCCACCTGATGGGGCGGAGGCTGAAACGGCTGCACTTGTAGCCGCTCCGGCGGCTGCTTGAACTGCTACACCAGCTGCAACAACTGCTGTAACAACGACTTTCTCTGACTGTTCGCGAACCTGTGGAGACATATCTGCACCTGCGTTACCAAGGAAGTTCAGAACTTCCACTGCTCCAGCAAGACCAGGGATGGCTGCAAGTTCTTCTGATAGAACGATGTCATCCTGCTCGGCTGCTAGGTAGAGGGCGTCAAGAGCTTGCTCATACTCGGCAGAGCCTTGTTCGGCAGTTTCGAATGTTTCGAGAGCTGCTTCAACTAGTTGCTCTGCTTGAGCCTCTGTCAGTTCAGTTGGGTCTACTTTGTTGAGGTCGACTTCCATCAGGTTCTCGGCAGAAAGGTCTTGAGGGATTTCTTTCGAGCCTTCTTCTACTGGTGGAACTGGCTTAATGAGAAGTTGCTCGGTAGGAGTTAAGTCGGGCAGAGGCTCTTTGGCAGTTTCTTTGTAAACAGTTGCAAGTGTTTTGCTGGACGCAAGTAACGTGCTTTCTGCAACAGTGGTCTCTGAGAAGGTAGTGGTTGTTGCAACCTGTGCTGCTTCTAGGTTTGAAGTGGCAGTGTCTAGTTCAGTCTTGGCAGTAGCTTCGGTTGTTGATTTGTTGCTTAAGTCTGCAGCTGCAACATCCAACTCTTGTTGTGAAGTTGTTAAAGTGTCGGTGGTGCGTGTTAGGGTTTCCTGCTTTGCAGTCTTTGTTGCTGCTGCATTGTTCTTAGTAGAAGTTGCTGCGTCAAGTACAGATGTTGCAACCGCTAAGTCTCCAACGGCTACTTCTAATGTTGACTGTGCTTGTTGCTCTTGTGTGCTTGCTGCTTCGTAAGCTGCTTGGGCTGACGCGATATCGTCTTCGGCAGTATTAAGAACATCAAGAGCAGCGTCATAGTTTGCCTGTGCTTCTTGGAGTGCTGGCAGTAGTGCTGGGTTCTTGATTAGTGGAGCAGTTGGTTGACCTAGGTAGGAGAGGGTTCCAGTGACGTGCTTGTACCAGCCACCACAAGGGTCGCCCCAAACTCCGTTGCTTGCTTCGATGGTTACTTGGCTAAGACCGTTAACGTTTGGTTGGATATTTGCGCCACACTCAGGGCGGTCGATTGCTTCGTAGCGTAGGTCGCTAGATACAAAGACTGCGCCTTGAGGGGCGGTAAATGTTGCCTGGCCACCTTCGTTAATCTTTACGTTGATAGTTCCCTGAACTAGAACTGGCTCTTCGGTGTAATAGATTTCCTCGGTGAAGAAGGTCTCTTCAACAAGAGTGGTGACTTCCTCGAAGTAAGTTACCTCAGTTGTTACGTAGCCAGAGAGTCTTGGGTTACGCATTTCTGGTCCATACGTTCCATACCAGAAGCCAGCGTCGAAACCCGTAAGAATGACTTCGTAGGAAGTTACAGGAGAGTTCGGAGTAACTTCTACTGTTTTCGTGTTCCAGTCGTGCCAGTTGTTTCCGTAGTAGTATGCCTCTCCGTTTACATCACCTTGTGCGTTATATGTTCTGATGCGAAGTTCGTAGGTGTCCTGTTGTTCGCGATTCTGGTCTAGGTTCTTGACGTCAACGGTGAGAGCTAGTGTGCCTGATAGGTTTGCGTTGGCGGTATAAGTAACGCTCTGGTTCATGTAAGAGAACTTGAGGATACCTTCGTTGATTGATGGCTGTGAACCTTGAAAACCTGTGCCTGCACCTGACCACTGAGTCGCGGACAGTGGTGGAAGAATGTTGCTGGATTCGTTGAAAGTGTAACCGGTGCGTTGAACTAGTTCGGTGTGTGGAACAAGTCTGGTGTTAGCTACTTGTCTAGTGTGCTGAACAAGTTGAGTAGGGATTGTCCACGTAGGGTCTGGTATCAGATTGGTATCGTAATTTGTCTGGGCTGTATTAAGAGCTTCGTAGGCTGATTCAACATTAGAGTTTGCCTGTATCTGAGCTTGTACTGCTGCGTCGCGTTCGGCTTCTTTATTAGTTAGAAGTTGCTGCTTTGTGCTTAAGGCGCTTTGTGCTTCTTGCTTAGAAACTAAAGCAAGGTCGTAGTCACGCTGAGCGTTAATGAGAGCAGCTTCGGCGTCACTTAGATTGTTGATTGCAACTAGCGCGTCAGTTTCGGCGGAATTCTTTTCTGCAAGGGCAGCATCACGTAAAGCAGTAAGTCTGGTTACTTCTGCTTTAGCTGCTTCTAGAGCCTGAACCGCTAGGTCGTAGGCTGATTGGGCAACGGTCTTAACTTCTGAGAGGTTGGCTTCTGTCTGCTGGGCAGCCTGATACTTCTTTAGGATTGCACTAAGAGTGGTCTCTGCCTTTACATAGTTAGCGTATTCAGTCTTGAGTTCAGAGAGTTTAGAGGTTAGTAGATTGAGTCGGCTTTGAGCTGTTTGAATCTGGGACTGAATGATTTCTGCATTAGCTGGATCCGAAGGAGACTTCTTACTAAGAGTTAGAAGTGTATCCTTGACATTTTCTATTGCCTCCTGTAGACTGTTAATGTCCGCTAAAGAAGGAGTAGAGACAGATGACGGTATCGTTTGAGGGTTTTGACCTAGGAAGCTACCTGCTGGGCGTAGCAACGCCAGTAGTGCTTGCTTTTGTGTATGCGTTTGTGGTTTCTGTGAAACAGACAATCCGTAAGAAGCGTCGCTAGGAAGCAGTGCTGCTTGCGCTAAACAGATAGGCGTAGCAAAAATTAGGGCCGTTGTGAATAGCAACGGTCCTTTTTTATTATGTCTAAGCAATGGAGGCTCCTACAAAGGGCCTCTCCCCACTTACTATTTTACCACTGGTTACTAATCTTCATTGTCAGTATCTTCGCCCCAAACGTAGTATTTGGTGGTCTGAAGAAGGTCTAAGGTCTCAAAAGTGAGGGCTTCGACTGCGAGAAGTAGGTCTGCTTTTTCTTCTGGGTCTTCCGGATTTTCGACGAGGTAGTGGACTTCTTGGATGACCTCTGTGCAGAGTTGGAGACGCTCTAATAGACGTGCCAACGGATCCGAACTAGTCGGAACGGTGAACTCGTTTGGCTCCATGAGATAAGTTTAAGGGCTGGATTATGAGCTGATTTAGGCCCTGAACTATAGCATACTGGGGTGGTAAGGTTAGCATAGTAGTTAGTGAAAAGGCAAAAAAGGTATTAGCAAGAAATGAAGAAGTTGGCAGAGAATTATTTGCTAATAGGTTGAAAAAGTATTAGCAAGAAAATGTGGTGAAGAAGTGGAAATTTCTGCTAATACAACTAAACTAATAATTACTAAATGAATTAAGTGAACTATATTCCACTACGCGCGTAAGAAAATCAATTTCACGGTAACCGAAAATATAGTCGACTTAATCCATTAATTAGGTTTTTAGTGTTTTTTAGTTGGTTTTAGTTGTGCTAGACTAGAGACACTTGACAAAAGATTTGTCAAGTAGGAGTATGGAGTTATGACAGAAAACAACGCATTTGACTTCTTCGACTTTTCGGAAGAAGAAGCAGAGGAACAGGCACGTCTATTTGGTTCAGAGAACTTTGACCGAGACGGACGGATATGTATTTGTGGACACCCAATGAAGCGACACACAAACTATGGTGGAGTTTCTACTTGTTCACCATCTCGATTGATTTGCCCATGCAAGAAGTCGAGACCAGTTATTGAATCGTCAGACACAAGAGTGTTTCTTCGCAAGACTCGTGGCTCAGGTTCTGGACACGCATTGGCTCAAGGTATCTTGGCTGCTCGTGGAAAGCACGAGATTAAGTGGCTGGTCGATATGAAGTGTGACAAGTGTGGAACTGAAGGAAAAGTCTCACCTGTGGCAGTTTCACAACGAGGCACTATCATGGATGAAGCAACTGGCTTTGATGCTTTGCTTTGCCAGAAGTGTCGAGAGGAATCTGCTTAGTGGAACACTACAACGTACTTATTGCTACACCAGGGAAACTTTTACACGCTGAGTATGTAAGTAGCCTGATTGAGACAACCAAGTGGCTGAACTCAAAAGGGCTAACTTATAAGTTCCTGAACAAGCAATCTTCATTTATCCCTAGCGGTCGAGAGTTAACGGCTCTTGATAAATACGAAAATGATTGGGAGACCAGAGCAGTTGGGTCAGGCCAATATACCTACGACAAGATTGTTTGGATTGATAGCGATATTCAGTGGAATGTCGAAGACTTCGCACGATTGATTGAGTCTGAGTTAGATGTCGTAAGTGGGCTGTATGCTTCTCACCCCAATGGCACTGTTGCATGTGCTGTCTTCCATCCGGATTTTGAAGAACAGAAACCAGCCAAAACTCACGAGAGCTTCTTCTTTATGCGAGATGAACCTGTCGAAGTATTTGGAGTTGGCTTTGGCTTTGTGGCTATCAAGAGTGGCGTCTTTGAAAATATGGATCGACCTTGGTTCAAGATTGAACACATCAAGTGGGACGAAGTGGCATTTGAAACTAATGTTGGTGAGGACTACTCTTGGTGTATGAACGCAAGACGGAACGGCTATAAGATTTTCGTAGACCCAACGGTCAAGGTTCTGCATCACAAAGAAACGATTTACCAACTTCCATGAAATCTAGAACTGGCAATCTGCTGTGTGGCTACTGCATGACAGGCCACCACAAAGAATGCAAACCTGTAATCAAGTATTACGAAAAGGAGTGGTATTGCTATTGCAAAGAATGCCACCCTATGCTACTATCAAAACAAGAACAGAAAGAAGAAACTGATGACCAAGGAACAGGCACTACAGGAGATACTGAAGCATCTGGAATTGCTGATTGACTATGATGTGATTGACGCTACATTTGCTCACACATTTTTCGGACATATCAGCGAAATCGTTAGCGAGATTGACGAGTCCTACGAGGAAGAACAGTCGAACATCCTCAACCTGTGGGACAACATCAAAAACAACAAGGGCGAAGATTTCGACACACCATAAGGAGAACCTCAATGAGCTACAACATTAACGGATTAGTCAAAATCAACCTAGCGGCTAAGTGGTTAGAAGTAACTACAAAGACCATCTACAACTGGATCGAGGATGGCCTCTTGGAAATGCCAGAGAAGGGCAAAGTACGACGAAGTGATGTCGAGCGAGTCCATCGACAGCAGATTATGAACCCCTCAATCGCGGCAAGAATGAAGGCTCAGGGTATTGGTCGAGACAACAAAGGTCGCTTCATCTACCTCGACAAAGACCTACCAAAAGACCCGATTTAGAAAACGTTGTTTATACTAAGAGAAAAACGTAGCCGTCTCCCTCTCCACGCGCAAAAATTCGTCCGAGAGTTCTTAACTTCTTAACCCAACAATCCAACTTTCGAATCGATGATTTGGACCCCTGCTAAAATTAATAGCAGCGGCGGTCATCTTTCAAGCCCTCTCCCCAGTAAAGGTGACCGTCGCCCTAACCGCGGCCTTGGTTAAAAGTTGGAAGCTCGGCCCGGAGGTATACCCAACTTCCAACGGTTAAAGTAAAGAGCTAAACAATGAACGAATCATCAGAACTGCAGCCCTTCGGATCTAACGAAGAAGAGCGGCCCGAATACCAGATCGATGAGCCCGTAGACTTACGGCCCGATCTCTCTGTACTAGGTATCGAAGAAGCCGAGAAGGGTGTCTGCGAAGACAACTACCAGAACCGTGCTATATTGCGTCGTGCGAAGTTAGCCTGGGATCCGGTCTGGTCATCTAACGGAGTCCCAACGGGTCTCATCAGAGCTCGCTCCAAAGAATCAACAATGGAGCGACGTCTACTTTCTTTAGCGGAGAAGCGACCGATCATGGTCGATCCAACTTCCAACAATTCAGACTTTCTTACCGGATGGGATCTACTCGGAGAAGAAGCCTCCGACTATCTCGTCCCGCCTTGGGTAATACATTCCACCCGCCTCTACTTGAAAGAACAAGAAGACGGTGGCCCGAAGTCCGAGAAGCGCAAACCTCTAGCTCAGCCGCATCGCTGCCGCCACATCAAAGATGACGGTATTCGTTGTATGTTGTGGAGCAGCGGCCGCCCAAAGGACGACGGCTTGTGCCGGATCCACTTACGATCAACGCAGCACAAGACATCGGATGACATCGAACGTGCTCGTCAGAAGTTGACCCAGGCGGCCCCGTACGCAGTCGACATGCTCGAAGATCTGATGGAGAACGCGGAGTCAGAACCTGTTAAGCTAAAAGCCGCCACTGAAATTCTCGACCGTGCCGGCGTGCGCGGCGGCGTGGAAATCGATACGTCTGTTAACATCGACGTACGGCCTGCTGCTCAAGTAATCGCGGAGCGGCTCGATCGTCTAGCGCAAGGTGCCATTCAAGCAGCTGCTAAGCTAGCGGATAGCGGCCTGCATGTAGTACCAGACGGTGACATCGTCGACGCGGAAGTAATTAAGGAAGAAGAAGCAACGGATGAGCACAACAATTAACGAACTAGTGGAAGCTGCCCGCCTGCACTTCAACCACCTTCGAGCGGACATCACCAACGCATCTACCCGGATCGAGCACATCCGACTAACGACGCTAGCTCAGGAAGCTGAGAATCTTTTAATCAATCTTGAGAAGTTCGCAGCCGGATCTACCGGATCCATCCCGGTTGAACTTTCAACGAAGAGCGGGACCTCAGGATGCTGCAGTGACTCGAGCAGCTCGAACAATACGTGCGTCTGCGCTAATTAATTTAAAATCAATCCCCCTAAGGGGATTTCAAAAGCTCAGCATCTGTGATAAGATTCAGCCATGAAGAAAACAGCTGCCGCAAAACTAGACGTCTTCCTCGCCACTGCCAGGAAGTACATCGGGTACCAGTCCGAGCTTCTCGGCCGCAATGCATTTGGTAACCGCGTCGGTTATGACTCGGCCCCATGGTCTGGAGCTTTCATCGATGTGGTGGCCAAGGAGGCGGGCCTGACACTACCGTCCTTTACGTATACCCCAGCAGCGCTCGCGGAATGTCTCCGGTCCGGTAACATCTCACGAATTCCTCAGCCAGGTGATATCGCGATCTTCAACTTCCCATCAACCGGCACGCAAGGTATCGCGGCGAGCGCTTTCAACATGCCCGCTGCCGGTATCGTGGTCGACGTCCGCGAACTTCGAACGAGCGGCCGGTTCCTTACGATCGAAGGTAATTCAACCGGTTCAACTTCTTACCAGGACAAAGACGGCGTGTATCAGAAGATCCGACATCTAACGGATGTTGTTTTGTTCTGCCGCCCGGAAGAGCTCGAGAGCTCAGCGGCCCGAAGGATCATCCGACTTCTCACGAAGCTTGGTAAGAAGATGCGCGGCCAGCTACCGGATAAGCTCGAGGTCGACGGCCTGGTGGAACTGACGAAGAACCCTGAACGGGTGAAGCCTGCAGCATTGCGTGCCGGAACACGTAACCGTTCGATCGAAGTTGTACAGCTAGCGCTTTCCCAGGTAACGGATCTCCAGGGAGCAGAACGTGGGAAGTGGGACGCTGCCAGTATTGCCGCGTGTGC
>JACCDO010885635.1_pt1 | contig 10081 bp, 11 predicted proteins | sample 7446101 | NCBI WGS metagenome assembly JACCDO01 (sample SAMN15323440, study PRJNA562643) | freshwater metagenome | isolation source: river surface water | place: USA:Blue River Watershed | collected 2017-08-16
CATCTTCTTTACTTGAATCTTTCTCTAACTCATTTGCAAATTTTTCAAAAGAAATAGTTTCCCTACGCATCATCATTATGATGAAAAATATGATTAATGTAAATATGACTAAGTACAGTGTTTTTTTTGTAAATAATGAAACAAGTATTAACACCATTAAGAATAAAACAAATGGTTCAACAACTGAACGAATTCTTTTAGGTATTTGTTTACGGAAAAGTAAAACAATTATTAATACAACTACGGCAATTAGTTTCATATGGTCTTTATTCATCGTTGTGAATGCTTTATTATTTTTTCTATGTGCCATTCTTACTATTATATAAAGACATTTTTTCAAAAATGTTGTTATTAATTAAAAAAACTTGTTAAATAATTACTCCACTAAAATTTAATAAAGAGAATAAGAACATAACTTAAAACTGCAACTAAAAATGCTTTAATTAAAAATCCATAATTATTGCATTGGTTATATTGGTCTCCTAACATTGGAATACTTCTTAACATCATCTTGTCAAAACTGCTATTAAAAAAGATAACAGCCAATAAAAAAACAATCAATGGGGTCCTTACTTCATTTATAATTTTTTTCCAAAGTGGAACATCTTCTTGCTCATATTCTTCATATAATTCGTCTTCATCTTCATCTTCGTCTTCGTCATCGTCTTCCATTTGTTGATTTCTTAAACGGTTCATTTCTCTTCTTCTGTGTTCTGAAGAAGTAATATCAGATGTGTTTAATCCATAAATTTCTTGATTCAAATTACGGTTTTCAAACTTTTGTTCCATTTGAGTAATCTGAGGATTCATAGGAGGAATATCTGCACTTTGATTAAGTTGATTCAAAGGAGTTGATTGTTGGAGACCTACACCTAAATTTGCATTGAATTGCTGAATTTGTCTGTTTGCGATTTCCGATTCATCTAAATTATTGTTTAAACTTGCAATAGGAGTACTTTTATCACCCATATATAGTTATATATCTTAAAAATATTATACCTCATAACCGCAGAAAGGAAACCTAGGTTTCCTTTCGAACCTTCCTGTGCCCATTCAAACTGGTTTATAAACAGTTCCATTAACATCTTATAAACAAGTTTCACAAAACCCCTTATAAACCAGTTCCATTAAAACAGGAGGTTCGAAAGGAACCTGGGTTCCTTTCAAACCTAGGTTTCCTTTCTAGGACAGAAGCATATTTCTGTTTCGAATGTATAACATTTATCATTGTATCCAAAAATTTTTCTTTTTATATGATTTGAATCAGGTCCCTTATAAACTGTGTGTATATCCTCAAATAATTTATTTCCGACTAAGTACCCTAATGAATAACCTATTATGAATATTATAATTAATTTTATTATTGAAAATAGCATGCTGTTATTTACACTATATAGAGTAAAAATATTTTTTGTTTTATTTTTCTTTAGAGTCATTTTACACAACTTCTTTACCATTGCATTCTGTTGTTACTGTTTCATATTTGAAACATTTTTCTTCATGTCCATAAATGTTTTTAGTCACTTCTGCTGGTTTTGGTGCTTTCAAAATAATGCAATTTCTTCCATTACAAGCATTTCTAAAAATGCATGCTAATCCTAATCCCCACAATATTCCCAAAATAATTTTTGTCTCCCTATGTTTAAAAATTGGATGAACCATTTATTCTATTTTTAATGTATATATTTTTTTAGGTAAATTATTGTTTATGATGATGTTTGATGTAACAATCCTTTCATTTGGTCAAATAAACCTTTTGTTTCTTTTGGCTCTGAATGTTGTATATTAATTCTTTTAATTTCATCTGGATTATCTGGGCACGTTACTTCTTGGGCTTTATACTTATAACAAACATCTGCTTCATCTTTATAAATAACTTTACCTGCATTTTCTGGTGTAGGCCACTTTATAACAATTCTCTTTGGAGGAGCATATATATAAGAAATAAAAAGTCCAACACCTAAAGCAATAAAAAACCACAATGGGTCAATATAGTCAGTAAATTGAAACATACTTTTCTAATAATAAAATATATTTTAATTTTTTTTAAAAAAAAGATTATAATTTTTTATAAAAAATATTGATATTGTTATTATAATTATTGTTATTATAATTATTGTTATTATAATTATTGTTATTATAATTATTGTTATTATTATAATTTTTACTTCGATATCTCTTCAACAATCGGTTTCTTAATCATCATGTATTTAGTGTTTTCATTGTATTTCTTTTCAATCATTTCTGAATAATTATTTAACTCTTCTAAATCTCTAGAAATTGCCATATAAATATAGGAAGACTCAATCCATTGAAACCATTTTTCAGTATCATTCGATGGAACACCTATTTTTTTTGCTATTTGATTTATTTCGTGGTCTCCTGGTATTTTGTTCTTTTTTTTATGAAATACATCAATCAACTCTCTTTTAGCCTTCTCTGGAATCATCCCTTTTATCTCTTTGTATAACTGTTTCCTTTTTTGGTATTGAATAATTATTTCATTTGACTTTTCAATCTTTTTGGATGTTAGACTAAAATATTCTTTGTAAAAAGAACTATGTATGGCAGTTAATTGCTTTAAATAATTACTTGCATTCAAATACTTTTTTTTAAGAACCTCAAACTCTTCTCTTGTTGAATCTGTTATATTTTCTTTAGTATCAATAAATTGTGATATTTTATAAAACACTTCTTCAGAAATTTTTTTACAATCATTCATCCAATTTTGAATATCAACAAATTCTGCAGGAGTAATGACAATTATTTTTTTAGGATTTGATTTATCAATCAATATGAATTTTCCATTTTCATATTTTTTATCGTATTTTTGTTTTTTATTGTCTTTTTGAAAATAAATGTTCATATATTTTAAATATTTCCCATATTCTTTTGTATTTGACTCATCCTCCTTTTTTTCTGTCTGATATTTATATAATTCTTGTATATTTATTCGATGGTTTAAATAAGATTCCATACTATTTATATAGAATAAAATATTTTCAGCATTTTATATCCATTGAATAAGTATTCTATTTTTTAACTGTTCTTTTGACAGACCTTTTTTTAACAGTCTTTCTTTTTGGCTTTGTGGTTTTTTTGGTTGATGGTTTTTTTGCTACTGGTTTCTTGGTTGTCGATTTCTTGGTTGGTGATTTTTTGTTTGTTGTATTCATTCCAAACAATTTTCTAACAGATTTTAAAAAGTTTTCGTCTTTTTGTGAATTTGAAGTCGTTTTCTTTGAAGGGGTTTTTTTAGGAGTTGAATTGTTTACTGACTTCTTAACTGTTTTTTTTGTCTTAGTCAGTTTTTTTGTTCGCCTCTTAACAGTTTTTTTACCACCGGTCATTAATAAACCAGTATCATTTCCAACTAATCCAGATGCTACAACGAATTTATTATCTGGAGTTGTTCTACCAAATTGGTATTCATTTATGCCCACCGTTGCATCAACAGCGAATGGTCTTTTTTCTCCAACATCATACCAATCAGGAGTGTAGTAAGCATAAGTTGCTATTCTTCCTTGTGAAGCATTTCCTCCCATTAAATTATATGTTTTTTTATCATCACAACCTGAAATCGGGTCGGTCAATTGTTTAACATAGGCAAATCCACCTTTCTTAGATTTTCTATTCATATATTAATAAACAACATAAAAATTAACGTTAACTTCTATACTTTTTTGAATTTGATTTTCTGTTATTTTTATTTTTTTTATTGTCTTTGAAAGATTTTTTTGAATGTTTAGATGAGTCTTTTGATGTATTTTTTGATTGATATGATTCAATCCTCTTTTTCTTTTCAATATAACGCATAAATATAAAAAGACATACAAACAAAAAAAAGATTATCATAAAAAAAGTAAACCATCTTGAATTATTGGATTTAACCTCTAATATTTGGACTTTACTCTTTTGTTCTAAAATTTCTTGTATTATATTTGGTTGAACTAGTTGAGGTCTCATATTTTTTTGTTGGAAAAAGTATTTCCAAAAAAAACGTTTCACTTGAAAAATTATATCTTCATAAAGTAGATGAAGGAAATATTAATTGAATATCAAAATAAAATATATAATCATTCTGTTCTTCCTTTTGAATCTGTTCATTCTATTTGTAATAAATTTTGTGAGTCCAAAAATATTAATGAATCTGATATAGACCTTTCCTATGATGGTACCATTATTCATAAAGACATATCTTTAGAAGGTTTCTTTGAATCAAATATTTCTTCACTCCAAAAAACCGATATTGATTGCAGTTCATTTAAAATTTTACCTAAACAAAAAGGCGGTAGTAATTTCTTCTCATTTGCATCTAAAAACATTGTTCTTGTAGTGATTATATTTATTATTGCATTAATACCCATTTTCCTTTTACCACTTGGTTTTAAACCTACTGTTGCTGCATTTATTCAAGTAATTCTTGATAAAAGTTATAAAACAATTGCAAAATATTTAATATGTGATTTACACAAATTCACTCTTGCTAAAAGAATTGGATTCTTCATAACTATTATTAAATATGTTGCTTTCTTCATTATGATTTTTGTTGGAATAACATTTCCTTTAATGTTAGTCTGTATAACAATGAAAGGACAAAGTCTATTTGACGACCCTTTAAAAATGTGTGGTGCTATTAATGCTGGTAAAATATCTGGTTTAGTACTATCTATTATATACTTTTTCTACTATTTCTGTTTCCGTGCTGGAAATATGATTTTGAAACCATTGATATTATTTTTCAAAAAATCTTATATTACCAATACTCTTTTTGTTCCAATTTTGATGTGGTTATTAAAATTATATGATAGTTCAAAATACTTTGTTATGTATTTATTGTTTCCTTTCAATATTTTTGTTGCTCCTTATTTTATTTATTTATCTGCTGCCGTTCCAGCATACCAACTTTTCCTAAATTCAATGGAAGAACTTGGTTGTAAGATGGATATTAAAGCATTTACTAACAAAATGGTTAAAGGTATGGAAGCATATACGAAAGAAAAATCATCAACACCTGAAGAATCGGAAAAAGCAGCAGAAAAAAAATTTCAAGATGACTGGGAAAAATACGAAAAAGATGCAAAAGAAAAACAAGATTTATTTGACCAAATCAGAAGAAAACCTGACAAGGTATGTTTAGAAAAAGATGCTGGATGTTGTCAGCCTGAAATGTTAAAAGGAATTGGTGATGCATTTATGACAATGTTTTCAAATGGAATTACTTCGGATTTATTGAAAAGTTCTGGTTTCTATCCTATCTATGCTTTAGTTACACAAGGATTTTATGAATCTGCACTTGAATATTATTTAGAAATGAATAAAGTTCTTACAGAACCAATTGATAAGAAAATCCAGTACCTACATGATGTTTTAGCAACCAAAGGAAGTAAAATTGATAAAGAATTAAAAAAATACATTGATTTATATCTTTACAATCAAGATAATGACTACTTTGATAAAATTATGGATTTAATGGGAGGTAAAAATAATTTCCCTAAAGAATTAGAAGAAAATATTCAAGAAATTGAAAACTTAATGGTAAAATTTGCTAGTGATAATAAAACTGTTTACACACCAGGTGGTAATACACTTTTTAAACAAGTAATGAAAGTATTGTTTGTTGACACATTCTGTAATATTGCTGAACATTCAAAATTCATGAGAGTCGCGCTTTCTGAATTAGAAGGAGTTGATAGAGTAGTTGATATGCTAAAAGCAGGTACAAGTGCAGGTTGTTTTACATCAGTTTGTTATTTTATTGTATTAATTGTTTTAATAGCATTAGGTATATTCGGTGTTTATTAAGATATTTTATTTACATGAAATATATTAAGTTAAATTAGTAGTTATGACCAAAAACACTGGTGATAAACAATATTCTATTAATAAAACTGATATTTATAAAATTATTTCCGAAAATGGAGTTCTTTTCTTGTTTTACTACTTATTATTCCTTGTTTTTTCATTATTATTTATTATAACAATAAGATTCCAACAGTACTTATTTCACGGGAAAAAAGAAAATCTGATTGAAGAAAAACTAATTCAATTCTTTAAAAGCATTACTCTAAACAGTCCGCTTGGTATAATGTCTATTCTCGAAAAAAATGATTTTATAGGGTTAAGTCCAGTATCTTATTTTATAATTTTCAGTTGTTATGCAATCGCTTTTTTGATTATACTAGAAGGATATATCAGAACATTTTTATTCAGTGTTGTTGTTGGAATCATTATGTTAAACAAAGATAACAATCCTTACAAGAACTCTAATATGTTATCAAAAGTAAGCGAATCTGTTTCAAAAATAGTTTCTGCTAATTATACAAAAATATATTTTTTAACATTGGTCTTCTTTGTACCTTTTGTTATTCCTTATTTATTAAAGTTTTTAAAGATGGACAATTATGATGTTAAAAAGAATTTTTGGTTAAGTTATTTAATATTCTTTCTAGTCATATCACCACTTGTGTTTATCTTTATTAGTAGGGCTTCTTTATCTTCTAAACTTCGTGTTCTAGATGGGTCATTTAAATTTGTTGAACCAATTGATGTACCATTTATTGAGCACGTTGAATCAGTTTTTGATTCACGATATACATTGTTATGTTTTTTCCTATTCATTTTATTAGTCTTCTGTTATACCCACATTGTCTATATAATGATGCAACCCACAAGGTCTAAACAATTTTTATATGGATTTGGTGTATTTGCTGTGCTGTTCCTTTTTGTTCCATTTTTATTATTAATATTCACATTATCAGTTTTGTTCTCATCACTTCCTAGAAAAGAGACATCAAAAGATATGTATGAACAGATTAAGGAAGAAGGTGTCTCTACCATTTATGAACTCTTAATTAAATATAACTATCCTTGCTTCCCAAAAACACCAATTAGCCAAGTAATAAAAAAAAAGATTGTTTCTGAAGAGAACGAGTCATAGATTAAAAATGTTAGTTTATTATTTAGTGAGGGTCGGTGCGTTCAAAATATTTATTGATAAGTCATTGTCTGTATATAAAAACAATTTTTAGGAATGTATATATCATAGTTATAGCAGAATGTGTGGAATTTTTGCTTATTTCGGAAACTCATATTCAAATCAAGAATGTATTGAATATGCTCAAAAAATTAAACATCGTGGTCCTGACAATACAAAGGCATTTTATATAGACGACAAATTACTATTTGTTTTTCACCGTCTTGAAATAAACGGTTTAGATGAAATTTCTAACCAACCATTCTCTCACAATGGTGTCTATTTGATTTGTAATGGAGAAATTTATAATTTTAAAGAACTTATTCAAAAATACGAATTACAAGATGAATATATTTCTAACAGCGATTGTGAAGTAATTCTTCATTTATATAATAAAATTGGTATTGAAGAAACTTGTAAAGAACTTGATGGAGAATTTGCATTTGTTTTATATGATAGTCATGAAGATAGACTAATTATTTCAAGAGACCATATTGGAATACGTTCCCTGTATGTTGGAAAAGATGATGTCAAAGGATTGTTTGTAGCTAGTGAAATGAAAGCAATTCCTGAAGTATATTCAGAAAACGTTTTTCAAATGAATCCTGGACACTATGTCTCTTATGATGTTTCTAATGAAAAACCAACATTCTCTGAAAAATCTGTTAAATTCAGTAAATTATTCTTTCCATTTACTCATACAAATGAATCTGAAATGATTGAAGACATTCAAGACATTTTCAGTGATGCTGTTTATAAAAGACTTATGTCAGATAGAAAAATTGCTTGTTTATTATCAGGTGGTTTAGATAGTACAACAGTAGTTGCTTTACTAGCAAAAAAATTTAAGCCATTTACTTTAGACACATATTCAATCGGTTTTGAAGGTTCTGAAGATTTACATTTTGCTCAAGTTGCCGCAAACTATTTCAAAACAAATCACACATCAATTGTTTTAAAACCAAGTGATTTTATAAATGCTATTGAGAAAACCATTTATCAAATAGAAAGTTATGATACAACAACTGTTAGGGCTAGTGTAGGAAATTATTTAGTAAGTTTATATATAAAAGACCATTCAGATGATGTAGTTCTTTTCTGTGGTGATGTGAGTGATGAACTTTTTGGTAGTTATAGAGGATTTTTTGACGCACCAAGTGATTTATCCTTTTATGCTGAAAATATAAAATTAATGGAGAATATTCATTTTTTTGATGTATTACGATCAGATAAAAGTATTTCTGGTGCTGGGTTAGAAGCAAGAGTTCCATTTTCTGATAAACTTTTTGTCGAATGTGTTATGCGCATGCCTCCATCAATAAAAAGGTTTAATACATCAAGACCAGAAAAATATATTTTTCGAAAAGCATTTGAGAAACTTTTACCACCTGAATTATGTTGGAGGAAAAAGACGGCTTTTTCAGATGGAGTAAGTTCAAAAGAAAAACCTTGGTATAAATTAATTCAAGAAAATTTAGAAACAGTTTATACTGATAAAAAGTTCAATGAACTTTCGAAAAAATATATTCATAACACACCTTATGATAAAGAATCTTTGTATTACCGTGAAATATTCGAAAAATATTATCCAAATAGAGGACACACAATACCTTATTTTTGGAAACAACCATTCAGTGAAGAACAAGACCCATCTGCTTGGCATTTAGAATCACAACAGGTTCCAAAGTAGATTGAGACAAAATGAGTTTTATAGAATATGTTATCATAAAATATATTATAACAAAATTGATTATAACAAAATGACAAAAAATTATATTTACTTATTATAAGTGTGTTTTAAAAATGAGTATGAATTTAACAAGTGTAAGATGTAGGAAAGAATTAAAAAAATCTCCAAGAAAGTTTTCAACAATAAGTTTCCAAAGTCAAGACAGAATAAATTTGGGTCAAGTTATTACTGTTGCTACCCCTATTTACTGTTTTCAAAATCGTAATTGTTGTATTAATCAAGGTAAATTTCAACAATATGTTGCAAACCAACAAAATTTATACGCAGAAATGAGAAGGTTTCCTGAAAGATTTCCAATCATTCCTAGTACAGGTGATATTAATTATACTCCTCAACAACAAAGAGCATATTCTAATAATTGGTACAGACAATTTGGAACTTCTCAAGCACTTCCTGCAAATGATAATTGGGGAGGATTCTATGTTGTTGGTTCTGAAGTACCTTATACTAACTAATTATTTAAAGTATGTAGAAAGTTTATAGAAAATTTATTGTTATACAAAATATTTTATATTATTCACAAATTTTATATTATTCACAAATTTTATTATCTTAATAAAATTTAGTCAATGAGTACAGGATTATTGATGCTTATATGTGTTGTTTTTGTAGTTGTATATTATTTTTTTTCAATGGAGCCTGCACCAGTTATTTAGTCAGAATCAATTTTTGTTTAGTTACATTTAGTCTTTTCTTGTCCAGAACTCAAATAATTTCATATCATCTTCAAAAATTCGTGCAAGTCTATCTCTATTTTCTTGTGATAATCTACCTCTAATCTTTGGTGAAGAATTGATTAACTCTTTTTTCTCTTCTATGTCAAAACCCATCTCTTGTAAAAAAGGAATAAGTTCATCAACAGTTATGCATAAATCTATATTCTGAGCATAAAACTCGAGAGTTCTATAAGGATAAAATCCAGTTATTTGTCTGCGATTCATCCTTTTCAAAATAAAGTTTAGAGGTATTCCTATATTTTGATAAACGTAATTTAAATGATGTGGCCAATCTCCCCTTGGTGCTCTTTCTCCTAAACGATAGTTTAAAAATGATTCAAATCTATCAATTGGGTTTCTAATAATTGTAAATGTAATTCCATCTGAATGTTTTATTGCTTGACTATGTCCCTTGTTTATTATATTGCATTTTTCAAAATAAATTTTTGCATAAGAACCTGCACATTTTGGAGTATGAATAAAAGTTATGTGTTCTCCTGCTTTTAACCTCTCTTTTAATGAATTAATAATATCTTTTTTCCATTGTGGAAAATCAGTCATACATACTAATGTATGACTCATTTTTTTTATAAAAAGAACATATTTTGTTAAGATAATTTTATAGAAAGAAGAAAAATA